>SDBV01002152.1_pt1 | contig 29507 bp, 24 predicted proteins | sample 2277081 | NCBI WGS metagenome assembly SDBV01 (sample SAMN10402039, study PRJNA504765) | marine sediment metagenome | isolation source: marine sediment core GS10_PC15, 223 cmbsf | place: Arctic Ocean: Southern Knipovich Ridge | collected 2010
ACGACGAAGATTGTAGACCCCTTTTGAGACGCTGTACCTGTGATTGCGGGGGTCCTGAATCGCCTCGCAGAGCTTGTCGATGACGACCTGCGGAGCCCCGTCCAGAGGATTGCCCATGCCCAGATCGATTACATCGATGTCGGCGCGACGCTTCTGAAGCTTCAACGCATTTAGCCGCCCGAAAAGATAAGGCGGCAAACGCTTGATCCGGTCAGCAGGTTCTATCTTGAATTCCGACATCAGCAAATCCCGTGGTCTGGAAATACATAAATCTCATTTCAATACATGCGCAAACTGAAATGTGCGTAACAAGAAAGTATATCGGCAGGAAGAATGGTTTTCAAGATATTTTCAACCAGGCCCTTATGACCTAAGCCGTAAGACAACTGGTCAGGGGTCATAGTGCGATCAGGCCTCAAGCGTCTGAACTAATTGCCAGATATGCAGGCTCCCTGACCGACGAGAGAACCGGTCCCAAATTGTAATACAAAGATTTAGGTATTGGGACGGTTAATATGGTTCTGCGGTGTGATTTAGTCTCCTACCCTACTGTTACCATAGGAATAATAAGTTTTTTCTTGACTTTCCATACTTACACGGATAATATAGTTTCAAGAAAAGAATAAAACATTGGACCTTTGAGGATATCTTTCGTCAGCATTCGCGATCCCATATAGGGCGATATTCTTGCGAATTGTTCGTTACGCATTCTAACAAGGTCTTAGGGAAACTTATACCTGTGGAAAATATATTTACAAATTAGGGTGGAAATAATCACTGTGGATTAATACTAAAGGAGGTCTCTTATGAGAAAATTACTATTATCGATCATGGTCATGATGCTTTTAGCTTTGGCGCCGTGCCGGGTAAGCTGGGCAGAATCGGTGAGTGCGGCCATCACATATCAGGGAAAGCTGAGCTCTGGCGGCGTGTTGGCCGATGGATTACATGATTTTATTTTTAAACTATACGATGCTCCCACAGGCGGGACACAGCGGGCAATGACCATTCCCCTGGACAATGTTCAAGTAGTCCATGGTTTCTTTACCGTGAAATTGAGTTTTATTCCGACGTTTACAGGTGAGGCCTGCTGGCTGGAAATAGGCGTGCGACCCGACACCGGCGGCGCATATACCACCCTCGATCCCCGCCGGGAACTGACCGCCGCCCCTTTTGCCCATTCCTTGCGGCCGGGCGCCCAGGTTGTTGAAACAGAGGCTAACAACACTGTACTTGTGATTAAAAACAACGCCCTTTCAGGCGATGCTAAAGGGATAATGGCTGAAACCAAGTCCTATGCCGGTTATGTTTCAGCTTTATATGGCCGGATAACTGCCTCCCCTGCCGGGGCATACTCTGCCGGAGTTCGCGGCGAAAATGAAGGCACTGGCGGCGGTGGCATCGGTGTACATGGCTCTCAAAACGGCGGCGGCTGGGGCGTTTACGGCGAAACCCCGAACGGCTCCGGCGTTCGTGGTCGCGCCACTGGCGTAACTGGGGTTAATTATGGTATTTATGGAATAACCGATTCCCCTAACGGTTATGGCGGGTACTTTGTGGGACGAGGTTATTTTAGGGATAATGTCGGAATCGGGAGGAGCAATCCGACCAGGAAGCTACACGTATCGGGTGGCGATATCTTCGCCGACGGCGGCGATCTCGTCGCGGGCAACGGAGGCGGCCTGGTGGTTTCCGGCGGCGGGATGGTCAATGTCATGAATATAATGGGCAACTCCGTGATTCGCCTTGATCCCACTTCGCGTACCACTACCACTCCCATTCTCAGAATTACCGGCGGGAGTGACCTTTCCGAGCAATTTGATATTTGCGGCGGCAAGGAGAAGATCAAACCGGGATTTGTCGTGAACATTGACAGCAAGCGGCCCGGTAAACTTGAAGTTAGCACTCGGGCTTATGACTTTACCGTCGCTGGCGTCGTCAGCGGGGCAGGTGGCGTCAGTCCGGGCGTGTATATGGGTCAGCGAGATTCCGAAGCCGACGGGAAGTACCCGGTGGCCCTGACCGGACGGGTATATTGCTGGTGCGACGCTTCTTATGGGGCGATAAAACCAGGCGACCTGATAACTACCTCCGATACTCCGGGCCACGCCATGAAGGTAACGGATCGTCAAAAAGGACACGGAGCAATTATCGGTAAGGCCATGACCTCGCTGGATAAGTCCACGGGACTGGTCTTGATACTCATCTCCCTGCAATAAACTCTAAAAGACGCCGGCGTCAAAAGTATTTTCATGCGTTGTTTTTGACGTAAGAATAAAAGTAGTCTTGCTATGGAAAAGATTATCAAACCCATGAATGTGGTTTTGCCGGGGATAAGACTACCGGTACGCCATGATACTCTTGTCATGATAGCGGTTACTTGCTGGATGACCGTGCTTGTGCTTACCTCAGCAAGCCAGGCCGCCGACATATACGTCACTCCGGGGTGCACTACGGGGAATGAAGACGGCACAGCAACCTACCCTTACCATACGCTGACCAGCGCTCATGCGGCAGCGGCGCCGAACGATAGTATTATCATGAAGCGTGGGTTTTATCCGGAGACCTTGACTCTCGACAAGAAACTGACCATCACTGCATACGGCGGGTCCGCGCTGGTGGGAGTGAATAGGTATAATGTGGGATGGCGGGATGTTGACATAGATCTGAGCACAGGTAACTCTACAAAGGCCAGAGTGTACTATCCGTCCTGTGCCAATGGCGAAGATACTCAAATTGCTTCTCCCCTCAGGCAAGGGGAGAAGTTTCCAGCGATTGTGTTTGCCCACGGGAATCGATTTGAAAGCTGGCCGATTTGTGAGGGTTGGAGTGTCCCAGAACCACGTGAACTGGACTACCTGCGGGCTGAAGGCCTCCTGACAAGGTTGGCTTCATCCGGGATCATCACCGTTTCATTCGACTGGATATCCTGGACGGCTGGTGCTGGTAACATAGCTCCTTATGTTATCGACGTAATAGATTACCTGAACTACGAGTTCGTTGATAGTGTCGATCCGCAAAATATGGGATTGATGGGGCATTCGACAGGTGGAGAGGCGGTCATATTAGCCGCTCATACTCTCAAGACTATGAGTAGTCCACCGGCAATAATTAATGGGTTGGGCTTGATCGCTCCGGGTTATCCTTGGCCTTCTTCTTCTCTTTCCTCCGCCGAAAATGTGCTCGTGATCCATGGAACAAGAGAGCATCCTTGTCAGGTGGGGTTTCAACCCCTGGAAATCTATTGCGAGTTGCCTCCTCCCAAACATCTCGTCTATGTGACAGGGGCTAATCACTTCGGATATGTCGACGGGATCTGTCTTGATCCTGACACGGGAAGAGTCGACTTACCTTGCTGGGATCCCTATGAAATAGTCGTCGAGGATTATTTACCTTATGGGCTTGGTTTTGATAATAGCAGTTTGGTTGGAGGTGAGACAGGACAACTGGCCCACGACCTTCAACAACTTGCCGCAGGGAACTACCTGGAGGCCTTCTTCCGGCACTACCTGCTCGGTAACACAGAGGCGTTAGACTATTTGATTCAAAGTGGAGAGTCCCAGCAGTGCGGATTTCAGGACACTGGGGAATGCGAGAACGATTTTGTCACTAATGGTCCTCCGGTCATTCCTCCATCAGGCTCTGAACCCGTGCGTTACTTCGATGATCTCGAATTTTTGAACGTGGAGGTGAATGTGTCCTCGTGTCTGGAATAGATGACTTTTAACGTTGGAGAGATACTATGAACACTCGAATATTTAAACTAATAATACCGGTCGTTATTCTGTTTGCAGTATCTTCTGCCTCCGCCCAGGTTGGCGACGGGTATGATTTGAGTTGGAACACCATTAGCGGTGGCGGTGGAACCAGCAGTGGCGGTACTTATGTACTCGAAGATACGATCGGTCAATCGTACGCGGGATGGATGGCCGGTGGTGAATATGAACTTGCCGGCGGATTCTGGTCTAGTTGCGTGTGCGTTGTCGATCTTGAAGACCTGATGAGCTTCGTTGCCGAGTGGTTGAATCCAGGCGATGTCAATGCCAACCTGGATGGCCTGAACGGGGTCACTTTCGAAGATTTCAGTATTCTTAGTCGCTATTGGCTGGACCACTGCCCTGAAAACTGGCCGCTATAGCAACGATCGATATCGCGAGATAGCTTTTGGGGTTAAAGGTTTTATCCTGGTATGATAAAGGCCAATGCGTGCATCTATATAATTCCGGGGCATACACTCTCGTCATTCCAAACAAGAGCATATACTTACCTCCACGTCTAAAGCTACCAGATCGTCGAATGGAAGCAAGGGTTGCCCGCTGTTTGTCGGATGTTCTATACAGATGCCGTCCACAGATTCGGCGATACACTGCTGTTCGCCTTCTTGAACCAGGTATTCGATTTTGCCTGAAACGCCCTGCAGGTAATGGGAAAAAAAGGCATGGATGTAATTGCCCGCCGTCTGTTGTTGCCGCGCATGGGCTTCCGGGCCGGTCGCCCCGCCTACTGTGCTGGGGGGATCGACGTCAAAATAAGGCTTACCCAATACGCATAGACCGTCGGTATAGCCGAAATGGTTGGCGCCGGTGATCGCCAAAAGATGTTTGTTCGCGGAGTTCACATCGTTGTAGGGTTCAGTGAAGTGCGAGGTGGGAAAGCCGTCACAAAACTTATCAGCCGTCCCATAAATAATCAGCACCGGTTCGATCAGTTCACTTTTTAAACCATCCGTTCCGGTGAAGTCCGGAGCAATCAGGGCCACTGCCTTAACCTGCACCGTATCGAGTTTCAGCGTAGCGAAAAGAGGATCGTCTATTTGTGTGGCCGCGTAAACAGACCCGCCCCCGCCCAATGAGTGACCCATAAAGCCGACTCGCGTAAGATCGACAACACCTTCGAGTATTCCTCCGGGCTCGTTTTGGTTGCGAAGATAGGCCAGAGCGTTGAGCGCAAGCTCTCCCCTTTTCACACCTGAATACCCACTGCAGGAGGCGTCGAAAGACATTACGATATGACCGGATGCAACCAGGGGACCTATGATGCCCTCGGCCTGTCGATAGTCCCAGTTGACAGGTCCCGGGTCGGGCCAATCATCGCCTCCGCAAAGTTCCCAATCCGGATCGCGAAATCCGTGAATGTAAACCACCGTGGGAAACGGCCCCCCGCCTCCGAGCAGCGTATCACACCTGGCCGGATAATACACCCGTGCGTCTATGGGTAAAGGATCCTGTCCGCCGAACCAACAGACTTCCACCAACTGAGGAAACATAACATCAATCGTTCCCACGTCATACGTATATTTTTCGCCTATCAGAGCCGTCCCACCCGGTGCGGTAATGGTAAGCCGTTTATCGATGACCAGGCTCTCCGGATAGACCCCTCCCTGAACCTTGATGTCGTCGCCCGCGGATGCGTTAGCCACGGCGAGAGTCAACGTGTGATACGAGTTGGACTCGGGTATGGATTCAGGCAGGCATGCGTCCACAAAAAGTGTTTCCGCCATGCCGCAAGTAGTCCAAAGAAATACCCAAAGAAAAGCCGTCCAGAAGTAAACTCTCGCCGCTAAAAGAGATTCCGGCAAAGCGAGGCTATTCTTCCCTTGCGACGCCCCGACTCTTGATGTAAATGATATTTTCATGAAAGCCTCTTGCAAAACCCCGCGAAACGCCATGGAATACTCCATTCGCTGACATCTTCGAGAAGCCGATTTAAGTATCCCACAATATAGCAGATGATGCCGCGTTTGGCAAACAAATTCCCCTGTGCTGCTCAAAAACTCAAAAACAGTGCCCCATCGTCCCGGCGATTGCGGACGAAGCGAATCTGAAAACGAAAATTCCTAAAACTCTTTGATAAAGCCCAGGCCCATTACGGGTTTGTCGTTGTGGACGGTGCTGTATGGGATGAGATTGAAGCCTGCTACCTCGACATCGTGGTACTTGCCCGCGACGTGATGACCTATGATATAACCCAGCAGCCCGCCGAAGAGGACGTCGCTTGCCCAGTGATCCCCGGAATCCATCATGCGATAACCCACAAAGCCGGCGCCCAGATATGCCGGTATGCCCACCTCGGGTCCATAGAGGTCATCCAGGACCGAAGCCACCGCAAAAGAACTGGCCGTGTGGCCGCTGGGCCAGGCAAGGTCTTTGCCGTTGGGCGTATCGTCGTTGATGAGCAGTTTCAGACCCATTGTCACCGCTCCGGTTACCGACACGGCCTCGAACATCGTCCAGGCGTTCTTCTTGTTGGTCTCGTCGCCGTTGGAGGCGGCTGTAAGATACCACAAACCCGACGCGGCAAAATGAATGCCCGGGCCTCCGGCATAATCGACGATTTTGTCAAGTCCCTTATGGGTGCTGACCCACGGGTGATCGTCGAAATTGTCCGCTATGCGATCATCGCCGCCGCCCTGACGAAGAGCGATACCGCCGCCGGCGGCGCCGAGAAGCCAGAGGAGATTGTTGTCTGCGGCGATGATCTCTTTAGAATCGTCAATCACAAGGCGGGGCAAAGACCAGATGTCGCCGGCCAGGCTCTTGCAGGCCCGGCCCATACCGGGTGAAGCACTGCTCTCTGCAGCGGGGCTCGCCGGGGCGGATGCCTCGGCCGAATCATTTGTGATCCTGCGACGACCGGCATCTTCAAACCGGCTCTGCTCCTCGACGCAACCGGCAAGAAAGACCAGAACAACCACCACCCCACAAACCCCCACTCCCCTCACATTTCTTGTAAACACTTCTGATCACCCTTCAAATAATCTGCGTCGGTTTCAGTGAACTGCCTTAGCCAGCCATTGTCTTACCGCCAGACGTGTCTCGTCGTTCATAAAGGACTTTTCCGTATTTGTCCGCAAAATAGACTATACTGTTCACTCCCATTCTATTGTAGCCGGCGGTTTGCTTGAAACGTCATATACCACACGGTTGACTCCACGAACCTCGTTTATGATTCTGCTTGCGATCAGGCCCAGAACATCGTAAGGTATACGTGAAAAGTCGGCCGTCATGAAATCACTCGTCTCCACCGCACGTATCGCAATGACATTCTCGTAACTGCGCTCATCACCCATTACACCGACGGTGCCTATCGGCAGCAGTACGGCAAGGGCCTGGCTTATAGTCCGATACAGACCCGCCGCCTTGATCTCTTCTATCAGTATATCGTCCGCCTCACGCAGAACTTCAAGTCTTTTTGCAGTAATTTCACCGATTATGCGAACCGCCAGACCCGGACCCGGGAACGGATGACGCCAGACCATATCCTCGGGCAGGCCGAGATACTCCCCCACTTTGCGGACCTCGTCCTTGAAAAGGTCTCGCAGCGGTTCGACCAGCTCAAACCCCAACTGCTCCGGCAGTCCGCCCACGTTGTGATGCAGTTTGATATTCGCCGCCAGATTGCCGTCCTTGTTACCGGACTCAATCACATCGGGATAAAGCGTGCCCTGCGCCAGAAACCGCACATCGGCGATCTTGTCGGCTTCGGACTTAAACGCCTCGATAAACTCGCCGCCGATGATCTTGCGTTTTTCCTGCGGGTCCGAGACGTCCGCCAGCTTCTCCAGGAATTTTGCCCCCCAGTCCACCACCCGAAGGTCGATATGAAAATGGTCGTGGAACATCGAGATAACACCCTGCCGTTCATTCTTTCGCAGCAGGCCGTTGTCGACGAAGATGCAGATTAGTTGATCGCCGATTGCCTTATGCAGAAGCGCCGCGGTAACCGCCGAATCCACTCCGCCGCTGAGCCCGCAGATGACCGTTCCCGTCCCGACCCGGGTGCGAACCGACTCGACGGTGTTTTCCACAAAATCGCTCATCTGCCAGTCGCCGGCGCACTGACAGATATCGTAAAGAAAATTCTTGAGAATATCGACGCCGCGCGGCGTGTGCGTCACTTCCGGATGAAACTGAACGCCGTAGAATTTGCCGTCTTTGTGTTTCACCGCGGCGTACGGACAACTGCTCGTCGTGGCAAGGGCAATAAAATCGTCGCTCAACTCGTTGACCTGATCACCGTGACTCATCCACACCGTCGTTGTCTTGGGCAAAGACGCAAACAAATCGCTTGCGTCAGTAATCGTCAGATTCGTCCGGCCGTATTCCCTGCTCTTTGCAGGGGAGATATCGCCCCCTAAAACCTTGCAGCCGATCTGCATGCCGTAACAGATACCTAAGATCGGTACGCCAAGATCGAAAATCCTCTCGTCGCACATCGGTGCATTCTCCGAATAGACACTCGCCGGCCCACCCGAAAGAATGATCCCCTTGACCCCCAACTGGGCCAACTTTTCAGCCTTGACGTTCGGCTGATAAATCTGCGAATAGACCTTCTGCTCCCTCACCCGCCGGGCAATAAGCTGCCCGTACTGACTGCCGAAATCTATAATAGCAACAACTTCACGAGACATAAAAACACCCTAAGAGTACCTAACAAAATGAGTTTTTTAATGTGGCATGGGCATCTTGCCCATGATACACGGGCAGGATGCCCGTGCCACCGGCATGCCGTGCCCCTGTTTAACTCTCAAAATGCTCCGATGCCGAGTAGTTCGGCGATTCCTTCGTTATCATGATGTCGTGCGGGTGCGACTCGCTGATACTGGCGGCGCTGACCCGCACAAAGCGTGCCTTTTTCCGCAGATCTTCAATCGTCCGCGTTCCGCAGTATCCCATCCCCGCCCGCAGGCCGCCGACAAGCTGATATACATAATCATCCAACATGCCGCGGTAGGGCACCCGGCCTTCCACGCCTTCGGGAACGAGCTTTTCCTTTTTGCTTTCGCCCTTTTGCCCGTACCGGTCGGCGGAGCCGGCGATCATTGCGCCCAGGGAACCCATGCCGCGATATTCCTTGAACTGCCTGCCCTTGTAGATGACTAATTGGCCCGGGCTTTCGTATAGCCCGGCAAACAGCGAGCCCAACATGACGCTGGACGCCCCGGCTGCGATCGCCTTGGTGATGTCGCCGGAATGCCGTATGCCGCCGTCTGCAATAACGGGTATGTTGTGCTTTTCCGCCACACTCACACAATTCATCACCGCCGATATCTGCGGCACACCCACGCCGGAAATCACCCGCGTGGTACATATTGCCCCGGGCCCGATACCGACCTTGACGGCGTTAGCGCCAGCGGCGATCAGGTCCTCGGCGGCCTGGGCTGTGGCGATATTGCCGGCGATCACGTCAATCGTGTACTTGTCCTTGACCGCCTTGACCGTCTCCAGTACGTTCTGCGAATGGCCGTGTGCGGTATCGACGACTATCACATCGACTTCGGCATCGATCAGCGCCTCGATCCGCTCAAAGTCCTGCGGCCCGACCGCCGCACCCACACGCAGCCTGCCCCGTTCATCGCGAACGGCGCGGGGATACTGCTGGAACCGGTCGATGTCCCGCATCGTAATCAGCCCGGCCAATTCGCCGCCGCCGTTGACCAGCAGCAGTTTCTCGACCTTGTGATGGCGGAGGATTTCCTTGGCCTGTTCCAATGTCGTATCGGCGGGTCCGGTGACCAGATTATCTTTTGTCATCACCGTGTCAATCTTGACCGATTCGTCCTTCAGGAATTTCAGGTCCCGCCGCGTCAGGATGCCGGCTAATTTCCTGCCCCGGATGATCGGGATGCCGGAAACATTCTGCTCGTTCATCACCTCCAGCGCCCGGCTGACCGTATCGTCGGGGGCAAGCGTTAGCGGGTCCTGGATCACGCCGTTTTCCGACCGTTTGACCTTGGCGACCTCGCGCTTCTGGGCGGCGATATCCAGGTTCTTGTGAATGATGCCGATGCCGCCCTCCTGGGCCAGCGCGACCGCCAGCGCAGTCTCGGTAACGGTATCCATCGCCGCCGAGATGATCGGGATATTGATCCGGATATTGTTGGTCAGTCGCGTGGAAGTATCGGCCTGGCTCGGCACAAAATCGCTCTTGGCAGGCAACAGAAGAACATCGTCAAACGTGATCCCTTCAGCTACGATTCGCTTGCTATCCATAGACTTTCTCTCCGATTCAAAAACCGCCCGCACCTAAACCGAGCAGTATAATACACCCCGCCCCCCCCCGTCAAAGCATTTCCAAAAACCCGGCAAAACCGCCATTCTCGCACACCCAACCCCGTATGGCCGCCCTCTATCATTCCGTACATCTATGGCAAATTGCGCCGGTATGCCGGCGCAATGTTTAAGTTTCAAAGCTTAATTTCTTACCAAAACAGCGATAACTGCCCAAAAACAACCGCATATCCACAATTTCCGACTTTGGCACACCAGTTGCACTGTAAAGTTAAAGGCAATCGTTCTAAATGTAGATTGCACAAGGTAACCATTGTTTTTCAGAAAGGGGCAAGCAATGCGGAAAGTAAATTCAATATTGGTGATTGCAGGAATATTATTTCTATCTAAATTGGCTTTTGGGGCATTACCTGAATACGAAATTATCGACTTAGGCACCCTGGGTGGCTTGTCCAGTAACCCTTTGGACATTAATGACGCCGGCCAGGTGGTTGGCACATCTCGGCCCGCTGATGGCTTAGGGCACGGTTTCTTTTGGGACGATGTTAACGGCATGATAGACATGACAGAACTGCTGGACGAAAGTCTGGAGTGGGATTACATTACCTATGCGATTGCAATCAACAATAAGGGGCAAATCGTATGCCGCGCACGTCATGCAAATTATATGGACAGTCCACTACCTATAGAAAGGATGGAGCCGTATTTTCTTTGGGACAGTGAAATCGGTTTTGTTGAACTGACTGCATTTGAGGGTAGATATCTTAGGGGCGACTCCGTCCGTGCTGTCAATGATAATATGCAGGTAGTTGGCACAACATTAGTCACGAGGTTTTCTGATACACCCCATGTTTTCTCCAGCATTTCCATTGATAATCATGCTTCACTGTGGGATGGCATCAATGGCATAACTGATTTGGGCTCTCTCGGCGAAGGTGATAGTTATGCTTATAATATTAATACAGCCGGCAAGGTGGTTGGCGCTTCGGCAACAGGCTTTATATATGAAAATGATAGAGACGAGGTACATGCTTTTCTTTGGGACAGCGATAACGGTATGACCGACCTGGGTACGTTAAACAGCAATGACAGTAGTGCATGGGCTATCAACAACTTGGATAAAGTAGTTGGTGCTTCAGTAGCATACGTAGCTGATGAAAACGAGAGAGCGATTAATCATGCCTTTGTCTGGAGCGAAACAGATGGGATGATCGATATTCACGACAGCAGCTATCTCAGCAGTATTGCCTTCGGGATTAACGATGCTGATCAGGTTGTCGGTATTGTTTCCAGCAACATGCACATAGGTCACTTAGGGGGAGGCGTAATGTTTGTATTTGGATTTGGCTTACCTCCAATTAATCCCCTTTCACCATATTGTTCCGCCTTTCTTTGGGACCAAAGATACGGCATGGTTGATCTGAATAATCTTTTGCTTGAGGATTCGGGATGGGATTATCTGGAATCGGCCAAGGGTATCAACAATAAAGGGCAAATTATTGGCGTTGGTGTTACTAATGGCCAGAAACACGCATTTTTGCTGAATCCTGTTCCGCCAATACCGGCTGAGATTGACATAGACCATGATACTCTCAATCTTTCCAGCAACGGCAAATGGATCGGTTGTCATATCTGGCTGCCGGAGGATTATGACGTTGCTGATGTAACCACTGACAGCATATTGCTCGAGGGGCAGATTGCCGCGGCCCAGGTCCGGGTTAATGAAGAAGAGCAAGTTGTGAGGGTAAAATTCAACCTGACAGATGTTCAGGAGATTCTCGAAGTTGGTGAAGTCGAATTGATAGTAAGCGGTGAACTTATCGATGGAACCAGATTTGAAGGCACAGATACGATAAGGGTAATAGATAAAGGCGGCAAAAAGAAATGGGGGCAGAATTCCAATCTGATTTTGAGATCCAGCAGAGAACTTGGAAGGATTGAATCGCTCGTTCTTATATTGCATGATCTGGCGGAACAGGCATCTTATGGCTCATATTCAATTATCCAGAGGGCGGAAATGGATGCGGAATTCCAGGGAATTTTAGCGATGATTGACCCTGCGGTAAACCGAGCGGGTTTCAACGGACTGAATCTGTTGGATTCTGCAAATGAAATCATCACTGTAAACGCCGGCAGTGAAGTGCTTGAATTTCATTGTGTCGATATTACGCTTGCAGGACTTAATTTAGATGGCGGACTCACCTTATACGACGACTCCTACTTAGATGGCCAGGGGCACATTCTGCCACATGTTCTCAACGCAAAAATAGCCTTTGATTGCGTAGAAGTGGCTGTGCGAAGAATCAAAGAAGTTGACCTGCAATTGGCCGATTATATCAATACGCTTTCAAAGTACTTTCCAAACATCAAGCCGATCTTAGATAAGGAAGTTCGGCAAAGATTGGAGATAATGGAAGCTTCAATAGAAGGATCTGAGAAAATAACATCATGTCTTAACCAAGCGATTGATTATATGGATCAACTAATTGGAGGCACGTATTCAGACGCTCAAATGATTATTTGGAATGCACACTTCCAGGGACTACTGCGTCAATGCGACAATATAACAAATGGAGTTTATTACGGAATGGGCATGATAGACTCTACTGACATTGTTAGCATAGACACCGGCAAGGGAATACTGGAATTCGCCTGTTTTGATCTCACTTCGGCAGGACTCGGTTTAGATGTTGGTCTTAGCATTGAGACACCGCAGAATGCGCAGGATGCTTATCCATATATAGTAGATGCGCTGCAATTGGCGGAAGAAGCAGCCGCTGCTTTGAACGATTACATTGATACGCTTTCAGAATATGTGCAAACAAAAGGTGGCAAAAAGAAATGGGTGCAGGCCACCCGCAGCCGAACGTATCGCTATCGGAACGAAAAAGGACTGAAAATGCGGAAGTGATTTTCCTTGACGAAAGTCGTTCCATATCAGGGACAACCCTTGCGGTTGCCCGTGGTGGGTTATTCTTCCGTTTGGCGGCCGGCCTTTATTGCTTCTGCCAAGTCTATTGTGCCTTCGTAGAGTGCTCTTCCTACGATGGCGCCTGCGACGCCGAGTTCTTTTAGGCGGACGACGTCTTCTACTTTCGTAACGCCGCCGGCGGCAATCACCGGGAGATTGACCGCATCGACCAGCGCCTTTGTGCGGTCAAAATTGGGTCCGTCCAACATGCCGTCTTTGGTGATGTCCGTATAGATAATCGCGCTCAACGGCAGATTGGCCACCTGGGCGGCAAAATCCCACAGCTTCTGGGGCATCTCCTGTGTCCAGCCGGCGACTGCGACCTTCGATCCCCGCGCATCCAGTCCGAACGCCAGCTTGCTGACGAACTTGTCGGCCATCTCGCTGAACCAGCCCAGGTTGCTCACCGCCGCCGTGCCGATGATGAGCCGCTTGACACCGGCGTCCAGCATCATCCGGATGGTGTCTTCGTCGCGAATACCCCCGCCGACCTCGACGTCAAAATCAAACTGCGACGTAATAGCCCGGATCACCTCAAAATTAATGCTCCTGCCTATCCGCGCACCGTCCAGATCGACGATATGGAGCCACTTGGCGCCGGCGTCGGAAAAGACCTGAGCCTGTTTGACGGGATTGTCCTCGTACGTAATCTGCCTGTGATACTCACCCTGAATGAGCCGCACACATTTGCCGCCGATAAGGTCTATCGCGGGAATGACTTCCATAGCAACCTCAACTCAAACCACAAATAGCCGTTTCGCAAAAAATACGCGAATCGGGATTGTAGGAAAAGGACAGAGCTGTTGCAACAAAATTAAACAGATATCGCGCCGATTCGCAATATTTTTTACGCGACCGGACAATTAGCCTCCAGAGCATATTTATCCGGAACAAACAAGAAACAGCACGTACGGCTCGACAAACCGATACGCCGCCGGCGCCAGGTCTTGAGTGCTCTGATGCGACATGAGATAACCGACAACCACCTGTAGTGGCGGTCAATCAAACATGCAAGAAACCTGTTCGCCAAACATCGCCGGCAGACCGGACCGCTGCCCGGTATACCTGTTATACTGCTGACGATTGCCAATTCCCGTTTGTACGCGGGTAAGTAGCTTTACAACACTAACTTAAAACACCACTCGCGGGAATCCCGATCTGTCGGGGCCATCAAGGGTATAACGTGTTCAGGCTGGTACGACTTTGGTTGCTTCCGGGCCCTTCTTTCCTTCGCCCGCTTCGAACTCGACCGTCTGGCCGTCACGCAGCGTCTTGAATCCCTCCATCTCGATGTTGCTGTGATGAATGAACAGATCGTCGCCGCCTTCGTCAGGAGTGATGAAACCGTAACCTTTTTTGTCGTTGAACCACTTAACTGTACCGCTATCCACGTAACTTCTCCTTGGGTCCAAAGTGCGGACCCGCACCGCAAATTTCCCCTCTTGTCCGCAAGAACTGCTCTCGAGGGATTGAAAAGCAGTTCTCTACCACCTTGGGGCGACTCTCAAGGAGAGGTGAGGAGGCCCACAATTATACTACAATTGTCTGCATTTGACATCTAAAAGTTAAAAAAAAGCACAAAGTTTTTAATTTTTTTACAAAAACCCCGCCTTTTGCCCTTGTCACAGCCCTCGTGCAGACCATTTGTACACATATTTTGCCCGGATAAAAAGCCGGTCCGCTATCGCAGCATCGGGATCCAGCCGTTGAATTAGAGCGGTCCGACGACCGCTTGACAGGCACATAATCAATCGCCGGCTTAAAGCTTCGGGTGTTTCTTGTGCCATTCGGTTGCTGTCTGGTATTTGTTTGCGACCGCCAGGAGCGTTGCTTCCTCGAAGAGGTTGCCGGTGAAAGTTATGCTGGTGGGCATGCCGTCTTTGTCGAAGCCGTTTGGCAGGACGACTGCGGGGTGGCCGGTGAGATTGGTGAGTGTAAGGTTCTTTCCGGCCCAGGAAGGCGCGACGTAAACATCGATGGTGGACATGAGTTCGTTCATCCGGCGCATCAGAACCGTGCGAACGCGATTGGCCTGGATGTATTCAACGGCCGGCACCATGCGGGCCTTGCGGAAGATGTTGGGCCATGCGCCCTTTGACTGTCGCACCAGGAGTTGATCCCGCCCGGAGCGGGTCAATTCGTCAAAGGCCGCCGCCGCCTCGACGTGGAGGATAAGACGCATGGCGTCGACCGGGAAATCCGGTAGTTCGATTTCGACAAGATTGAAACCGAGTTGGCGCAATGCGTCGAGGGTTGCAAGGTCGTTCGCCTTCCATGCGGCATTTGAGCGGTCCGCTTCGAAATCCACCTTGAGGTATCCAATCTTCAGGTCCCCCAGGTCGATAGCTGCATCTGCGTTGAACTGCGATGCGGGATAGACGGTCGGGTCCTTGCCGTCCGGGCCGTGGATGGCCTCAAAGACCAGGCCGCAGTCTTCAACGGTGCGGCACAGGGGGCCGATCTTGTCCATGCTCCAACTCAACGCCATTGCGCCGTGGCGGCTCACTCTGCCGAATGTCGGCCGAAGACCTGTAATGCCGCAGACGGTGCAGGGCGAGACGATTGAGCCCAAGGTCTCCGAACCGATGGAAAAACCCACACATCCGGCGGCAGTGGCGGCAGCCGGACCCGCCGATGAGCCGCTCGAGCCGATATCGACGTTCCACGGGTTACGCGTCATGCCGCCGTACCAGACATCACCCATGGCAAGAGCGCCCAACGTCAGCTTGGCGACCAGCACCGCCCCTGCCTTTTCCAGTCGCTCAACGACCGTTGCATCCATATCGAGCACCTGGTCCTTGTAGGGCGCAGCACCCCACGTGGTTTTGTAGCCCTTGACGGCAAGCAGGTCCTTGGCGCCCCACGGTATGCCGTGAAGCGGTCCGCGCCGGCGCCCGACGGAAATCTCTGCGTCGGCCAGCCGGGCCTGCTTCATGGCGAGTTCTTCGGTGTATGTGATGACGCATTTGAGCCGCCCGTCGAGCCTCTTGAGGCGTTCCAGGAACATCCGGGTAAGTTCAACGGAGGTGATCTTGCGCGACCGCAGCGCCTGTGAAAGCTCAGCGACCGACCAGAATGCCGTCTGCTCGATCTGCGATGGGATCCGGCGACTGCGGGCTGTTCTTCCCGCCCGGATGCGAAGGGGCGACCGGCTGATGTCCGTATCGGGGAGCACCGCTGAAAACTGCACCGCCGGAGGAACGCTGTTGTCCAGGCCAACCTCGCGAATCTGCTGATAGCTCTTGAGATAGTGATTCAATCCGTCCACCATCAGCTTGCGCTCGTCGGCGTCGAATTGCAGACCGGCTAAGTATTCTGCCTCTGCGAGCATCTCTTCGGTAATTGTTGCCGATTGCGACGCTTCGAGCTTTGCCCAGAGAATCCTGGAAAAAACTGTCCCCGAAAGCCCAGCTCCCGCCATACAGGCAAGAAAATCACGACGAGCAAATCCCCTCTTGCCGGATGATGACGATTTCTCAGGAAGTAACATTGTCCTTACCCTTTTCAATTCGACTCTGGTTTTACACTTTCAGGCAACCTGCAACACAAACGAAAACAAAAGCATACCCGACAGGCAAACTACCGCAGTCCTGGAAAGTCCCTTCATACTTGCTTCTCCTCTCGTAGCCGCACAATTGAGTTCGTATCAGTATACCGATTTCGCGCCCAATTGCCAAGCGGCGAAATATACTGTTCCCTTTGGAAGTCTATTATGACCCTTAAACAGATGGCCTCGACGATTGGTATGCGGCCTGCTGTCTTTTGAGGGGATGCTGGACAAAAGCCGGTTTGCCCGGGTATAATGCCGAGGTGGCGTGTTTTGTTTTGTGTTCGTCGGCTGGGGGGCTGTTTTTTTGAAAAGGAAGACTAATGCGGTTTGTTTCGATTTTGTCGGTATTTGTGTTGATGGTTCATTCGGTATGGGCGTCCGACTGGCCGCAGTGGGGTCTCAAGAACGATCGCAATATGGTGTCGCCGGAGAAGGGGCTTTGCGCGTATTTCGATACATCGGACAACGCAAAGGCGCCTGAGGGGATGTCGGGCGATCTTGTGGGACGCCTGGTGTGGAAGGCTCGCCTGGGGGCGTTTGCCTATGGCAATCCGACGGTCGCCAACGGCAGGGTGTTTGTGGGAACCGACATGCAGACGCTTTCCGGCGACGCAAGGCTAAAATCAGCGCGGGGCGGGTTGCTGAAGTGCCTGGATGAGGCAAGCGGTGATGTGCTGTGGCAGTTACCGGTCAGGCGAAGGACGCTGTCGATACCCGGGTCCCTTTTTACCCATCAGCATCTGGGGATTTGTTCGTCTCCGACGGTGTACGGCGACCGAGTGTATATCGTGGCAAGTAATGCGGAGATTCTGTGCCTTGACACCAACGGTCAGGCCGACGGCAACGACGGTCCTTTCAAGAACGAAGGTGCGTACATGGCCGGCGCCGGCAAGCCGCCTGTCCAACTGAATGCCAAAGACGCCGACATCATCTGGCGGTTCGACCCGGTGGAATCGGCGTCGGTCTGCCCGCATGATGCGGCGAGTTGTTCGGTGCTGATTCACAGGGGCATGCTCTATACCAGCACATCAAACGGTATTGACAAGGCGCACAAGAAGATAGTTTCTCCGGAGGCGCCGGCACTTATTGTATTGGATGCGAAGACCGGACGGATGGTGGCCCGGGAGAACGAGCAGATCAGTTCTCGTTTGTATCACACCCAGTGGTCTCCTCCTTCGATGGGAAAGGTCCGAAAGAGGGAACTGATCTTCTTTGGCGGAGGGGACGGTGTCTGCTATGCGTTCGAGGCCCTGCAGAAGGTGCCAGACGAACCGGTCTCCTTGAAGAAGGTCTGGTCGTATGAAGGCAATCCGGATGCATACAAATACGACAATGGCGAATTGATCAATTTCTATCGGGGGGATAAGCGAAAGAGTTCGAGCCCGAACAAGAATGACGGCAAGTACCTCGGTCCGAATCAGATTATCGCCACGCCCGTGTACCATGAGGGGCGGGTATATGTTGTGATGGGCCAGGACCCGGCCCATGGAAGGGGAAAGGGGCTTTTGCACTGTATCGATGCATCGGGCCGGGGCGAAATCACTAAGTCCGGCTGCGTGTGGACCTATGACGGTCTGGACCGCAGCCTCTCAACGCCGACGGTCGCCGAAGGTTGTGTGTATGTGGTCGATGTGGCAGGCCGGCTTCACTGTGTGGATGCCGATACAGGCAAGTGCTGCTGGATCTTTGAATCAGGCAGCGAGGCGTGGGGAACTCCGCTGATAGCCGACGGCAAGATCTATTTCGGAAACAAGAGCAAGCTGTTTGTGCTCAAGCAGGGAAAGCAAAAGAAACTCCTGGCTCAAATGAAGATGGGCAGTTCCGTCTTCAGCACCCCGATCGCCGCCAATGGAGTGCTGTATGTCGCCTCGAATCGATACCTGTGGGCGGTCGGAAGCGGGCTAAACAGATAACTCCGGGCGGTTTTGAACTGGTCGTGATTTGCCCGGCACTTGAGGGCAGCGGTCGGTCTATTCCTGCTCCTTGCTCCTGATCAGTTCATAAACCTCTTCTGGAGACCCCGCGTCTTCGAGCCTGGTCTTAAACGCCTCGTCCAGCATGAGTCTGCTTATTCTGGCAAGGGCCTGTATGTGTGGCCCGGTCCGATCACTCGGCGAGGCCAACAGAACAATAATCTTGACCGGCCTTTTGTCTATGCTTGCAAAGTCAATCGGTTCTGCGGCGATACCGATTGCCATAACCAGTTCTTTGACGCCGTTGCACTTACCGTGAGGAATCGCAATACCGGAGCCGATCCCCGTACTGCGTGTCTGCTCACGAACCAGCACCGCCTCGAGCACAACGTCGCGGTCAACGAGGAAACCGTTTTCAGCCAACAGGTCAACGAGTTCCGTAATTGCCGTGTCCTTGTCGGAACCCTCCAGGGGAGCCTTCACACACGCCGGCTGCAAAATTTGTGTCAGGATCATAAGATTTGCCAAATACAAGAGCCTGTAAACGAATTATAATACAAACCTTGTAATATACTGCGTACCGCTTCAGAAGGCAACAGTATATATTGCAATATTTCAGAAAATCGCCCCACCTGCCGGGCATCGCAGGCCTGTTCAGCCGACAGCGGTCTCCAACTGCTCGACTTCAAGGGGCTGGGGTGCAACCTTCTTGCGACGTTTGATCGTCCGTCTGGGCTTGGGACGCTCGTCTTCATCGGCGGCGGCCATCTTGACGGCCTCGGCGGCCGTCGACGCGTGCATGTCGGCGCCGACCTCCTCCCAGAGGCCCTCAGCCCGGTCGAAGATGCCACCGGAGAGCATGATCTTCATATCCGGAGAGGCATTTACCGCTTTGATCTTGTCGATCAGATTCCGTACGCCCGGTGTTTCCTTGGCGGTGACGCCATGGAGCAGAAGGATGTCAGGCCGCCAACTGTGTACGAACGCCAGCGTATCGTCGTTGTTGACGCTGCTGCCCAGGAATCTGGCTTCCCAGCCGTCACTCTCGAAAAGATCGGTGATCATCTGTGCCCCCAACTCACCGTGTTCGCTCGAGGCGCTGCAAACGACGATCTTCTGCGATCTTTCGGTCCTGCGGGGCAGCTTATTCTGCAACTGGTCGACGATGGTCCGATTGATTCTTGTTGCAAAAGCCTCCTGAGCCGAATCGATGATATTGTGGCCATAGAGACGGTCGACCTCCAGCATTATCGGCCAGATCACATCCATATATACGGCGTTTGCCGGCATACCACTCTTAAGTACATCCTCAATGACGGTTCGGCAGCCCGCCCTGTCACCTTTGAGAAGCTGGGAGAGATATCGCTCAAGTACGTATTTCTTTGCCATGCGGACCTTCCTGTCTTACCTAATATCTTTCCAGTATTAACAATTGGGTGCCTATTTACTCTGTCGCAGCCGTGCCGGCTGGTGAGACGGGCAAGATAGGCGGTTTCGATAACATGCTATCGGAGGGCAGGTGGCAAGAACTTGAGTGAAAATGGGCAAGATGGGCAGTATAGCAAAGAATTTTCCGGCGTGACAAGATTGCTTTGACATACCCCGCGGGTATTGAGCACTCGCCGGCACCGCAAGGCCCGGTAAGAACTGCCCCTCGCGGGCAGGAGGGCCGTTTAGACGCAAGGCGGGGGCATCGGCGGAGTAGGGACGGCCTCTGTTGCGTCGGCGATTGCGGTGCGCCGGCGTCTTTTGCTCAAATGATGTCGGAAATAGGCCGATATGGATAATCAGCGGCCCGGTTGCTCTGCGGACACCGGTGGAATTTCGGCCCGCTGCTACTCTGTCGAGACCGATTGCGTGACTTGGCATTCCCGCAAAGGAATGTCGCCCCCGTGAAAACGGGAGGCTGAATGCAGAAATGACAATCGAAGATTGTCATTTCCTGGCACCAGCAATTTGAAAAGTGACAGAATACTAATAGTGTGCAGATAGAGGATGGTCTACTCGATGATCGAGCCTGTCGGTGAAAAAGCTGTTGAAAGCATTGCCAATCTGGGGCGATTTTCGCGGTTCTTTGCGCGTTCCGCACATGCATCTCTTGTAAGTTGCTTCCGCCCGCGGAGTTATGCAGGGATCTGGACGCAGATGCACATTATCGGCGTGCGCAGCGTCCCTGTTGTTATGATAACCGGCGCCTTTGTGGGCATGGTGCTGGCGATCCAGGCCTACGACCAGCTTGCGGGCATGGGTCTGGAGGAGCGTTTGGGTGTCCTGATCAACATTTCCGTCGTCAAGGAACTGGGCCCGGTTCTGGCCGCAGTAATGTTAGCGGGCCGGGTCGGCGGCGCGCTGACGGCCGAATTGGGCACTATGAATGTCACCGAACAGATTTCCGCTGTCCAGAGCATGGGAACCGACCCGATAAAGTATCTCGTGGCCCCGCGCGTGCTGGCTTGTCTTGTCTTGACGCCGTTTTTGATTGTCTATGCCGACTTGTTAGGTATCCTGGGCGGATATTTTGTCAGCGTGATACAATTGAAGATCAACAGTCGGGCGTACTGGGATTTCAGTGCCCAGGGTGTGTCGCTGTGGGATTTGAACACGGGCATTATCAAAGGAATATTCTTTGGCGGCGCGATCGCGGTAATCAGTTGCTACAAGGGCTTCACATGCAGGGAGGGCGCCCAAGGCGTGGGCCAGGCCTGCACCGAGGCGTTTGTAGGCAGCTTCATTACAATTCTGGCACTGAATTTCATATTTGCCGTGGTGGCCAAGGCGGTATACAGCACATTCTGGCCGGTTCAGTCGCTTCTGTAAAAGGGCAGGCAGTTGGCAAAATACGTTGACAAAGATGACGGGATCATTGTCGTCAGGGATCTCGCCAAGAGGTTTGACAGGCGAGTTGTTCTCGAAGACATTTCCCTTGCTTTCGAGAAGGGCAAGACAACCGTGGTCATCGGTCCCAGTGGCTGCGGCAAGACGGTCCTGATGAAGCATATGATCGTCCTTGAAAGGCCCACTTCGGGCCAGGTCTACTTCAAGGGTCAGAGAATCGACGAATTGAATGAGCGCCAGCTTGCCGACATACGCAGGCAGTACGGGTTCTGCTTTCAGAGGGGGGCGCTCTTCGACAGCCTGACGGTTTACGAAAACATTACTTTCCCGGTCGCCCAGCACCGCAGGATTACCGACTGGAAGGCGATGGAGGATCTGGTCAAGAACAAGCTGGCGATGGTCGGGATGGACGGCTATCAGGAGCACTTGCCGGCATCCCTGTCGGGCGGCCAGCAGAAGCGAGTGGCGCTTGCCCGCGCTATCGCGCTTAACCCCGAAGTGATTCTGTACGACGAGCCGACAACGGGTCTGGATCCGATTCGCTCGGACATCATCAATGAACTTATCCTCAAGCTCCAGCGCGAACTGCAGATAACCAGCATTGTCGTTACGCACGACATGAAGAGCGCCTACAAGATCGGCGACCGTATAATCATGCTCCACGGCGGCAGGGTGATCGCCGACGGCGATGCGGACCATATCCGCAATCACCCGCATTCGATTGTCCAGCAGTTCGTGCACGGCGAGGTAAACGAGGCGGACCTCGCAGCACTTCGCCTGGGGGGCACAAGGTTCGAGACGCAGTATCTCCCCGAAGATTTCAAATAGCCGTCAATCGGCGTTGAGATTTGCGATTCACAAGACGAAAAGATCGCATGGGCTGGATTGACGGGCCAATCATTTTCCTTTGACGGTCTTGCTCAATTCGGCGATGCGAATTTCAAGCCCCTTTATTTCTCTTTCTATGCTGCGCTTGTTGATCCACTGCCAGCCGATACCCTTCACCAGGGCCGCCCGTTGCATGAAGTAGACAAAGACCGCCGCATACATGATCTGGTACTTGGTCTGCTCGGTCTGAAAGAACATGACGGCGCCTGCAATACCCAGAATGTAAAAGAAGGCGCAGTACAGGCTCAAGAGGATCCCGGTGGTGCGCAATTTCCTGTTGTACCGGTCCTTCATCATTGCCAGGAGGAGATCTTCCGATACGTTGTCGTATTTGTGCGGGCTGTCTATCATGTCGTCTAAGTTCTTGTGCTCCATTTTTCTGCTCCCAAAAACATTCACATTTCAATATATTCCTGCCACAGCTTTTTGAGTTCTTTTCTTGCCTTGTGCAAACGCGACTTGACGGTTCCCTGGGGGATATTCAGCTCCAGGCTTATCTCGCCGACGGTGAGGCGCTGGAAATAGTACAAGCTGACAACGTCCTTCTTGGCTTCAGTCAACTGGTCCATCAGTTCCTTGATACCTGTTTGCATACTGACTTTGGCGGGTGGGTCGGCGACGGAGTCAAGTGATTCGGTCCGGACCCCGCGGCTTCGGTTTTTTGCCCTTATCCAGTTGATCGACTTGTTTGTGGTAATTCGATACGCCCAGGCCTTGAAATTAGCCGGATCACGCAATTTCATCAGTCCCTTAATTATGTCGCACCATGTTTCCTGAGTGATATCCCAGGCGGCCTGTTGATCGCCGGTCAATCTAACGGCGTGCAGCCAGAGGGGCTTCTGGAAACGGCTGACGAGCTTTTCCATGGCCTCGGTGGAGCCTGCCTGGGCATCCAGGACCAGCAACTGGTCTTTGAGATGTAGGGGTCGGCCTTGCATTTATCCTGTTAGTCGAAATAACGGCCCGAATGGTTCATTTTGCATAATCGCAATCTGCAATCCAACAGCATATTTAATTTTTCTGTCACATTTTTGCGTCAATAGTGTCATACTGTAAAGGCAAATTCCTGCAAAAAAATTGTTGAAAGCCGCCGACAACGGCCTTATCGTATATCCTAAGCAGATATTATTTTCTTAAAAGGAGCGTACTTATGAGAAAGCTGATGTTCTTATTTGCGATTGTATTTGTCTTTAGTGTGCTCTCTAACATCGGAAAAACACAGGTCGAAAGGACCCTGGAGCAGCGTGTCGCGGCGCTGGAGGAGAGGGTTGCTCAACTCGAAAGCAGATTTGCCGAAAAGCCGCCGCCGAAGACCACCCCTTGTCAGTGGTGGTATATCGACGAATACGGCATCAAGCAGCCTGCCGTCACCGACCAAGACATAATCCTGGCAAAACAGCAGAGATACGAGCGATTGGAAACCAGCGAGATCAACCGAAGACGACTGCTCGAATGGCGAAAGACCCGGTTGGAAGAAAAAAGGCAGAGAAGAATCAACCAGGCCGGCACAAGAAGATACCCAATGACAACATGCCGGGGATTCTGAGTATGTCTTTAGAGCCTTTTTCACTGTGGATGGCCTGCGGCGATTACCGCAGGTGTTTGTCTCAGTCTGATTCGATTCTGTAGAGGTGGGTCTTCGTTCGCAGGAAGAAGGCTTTTCCTGAGACCACCGGCGAGGCCATGAAGCCTGAATCGAGTTTGTTTGTGTCTAAGAGTTCACGCTGGCGTGCGGCCTTGAAGACCGTTGTTGTGCCGAGCTGGTTTGAGCAATAGATACGGCCGTCGGCGTAGAGCGGTGAGGCGGCGTGGTTGCCTTTGAGGCGTTGCTGCCAGACTTCCTCACCGGTCAGGGCGTCGCGACACACGAGGATGCCGTTGTCGCTGACGGCAAAGAGCAGATCGTCAACGAGCACGGGCGAGGGCGTGCGGGATACAAGGTGGTCGGTCTTCCATGCGATGTGGGTGTCGGTAACGTCTCGGCGCCCGTCAACGCGGACCGCGAAGAGTTCCGTTTTGCCGAAGCCTGTGATGATATAGGCCATTGCATTGCCGAAAACAGGACAAGCGGCGTTTGAGTAACCGGGGTAGCGAACTTTCCATATTTCGTGACCGTTTTTCGGGTCGTAACTGTAGGCGGCCTTGGAACCAACGCTAATCATCTGCGTCTGTCCGTCCGCATTAATAATCAGCGGCGTGGAATAGGCCTTTCGCAAATCGCCCTCTTTAAACGGCTTGCCGTCGTCGTCGAGATCGTTCCACTCCGTGGTGCGGTCGGTTTTCCAGACGGTTTGGCCTGTCTTCTTGTCAAGGGCGACTACGTACTGAACGTCTACGCCGTCCATTGTCATGATCAGCAGGCCCTCAAACAGGACCAGCGATGAGCCCGGACCGCGGTAGTGGCGACAGGGCAGGTCCGTACGCTTCCACAGGACTTTGCAGGTGGCAGTGTCCAGACACGCGGTTCCGTAGCTTCCGAAGTGGACATAGACCCGGCCGGGCTCAATGACGGGCGAAGGAGAGGCATAGCAATTCATGTTATTGCCCAACGGTTCGGGGTTGTCTGAGTGGAAGAGTCTCTCGTTGAAGCGGATTTGCCCGCTGTCGGAATCGACACATATCACAAAAAAGTCATGGCCCTCCAATGTGGCCGTCGTCAGCCATATCTGTCCGTTCATCACCACCGGCGTCGACCAGCCGCGATGCGGGATCGGCGTCTTCCATTTTATGTTCTGCCTCTCGCTCCAATGCAGCGGAAGACCGAGCGGTTTCACCTCGCCCGGAGCCGTTGCCCAGCCGTTTCCCCACGGCCCGCGGAACCGGGGCCAGTCCGCCCGAGCCGCCGTCTGAAACGAAGCAACGAATAAAAGAGCCGCAAGCAAATACTTGTAGAATCTCTGTCTCGTCATCATAATCACAGGCTTTCAGTATAGTATAAGCCGCCGGAGTATACAAGACATCTGCTTGCAGTCGTTATCATTTCCCGTCAAAGACTACAGTGGAGGATCAGGCACCAAAAAAAAACCGCTGTCAGCGATTGACAACGATGTTTTGCCAGGCGTATGATGGATTTCCAGTTTTGGCTTCTTCTCTGTTACGTCGTGCACTATTCGTTTGATGCCGGTATCGTTTTCTTTAGGTTGTCTTGTTTTCCCGAATATGATTGAGTCTTCGTTTCCATGCCGACAGGAATGACCACCGAAAACACGGAGCCTTTGTCCACTGTGCTTGTCAGGGAAAGTTCTCCCTCCAGCAGTTGGGCCAACATCTTTGCGATTGTCAGCCCAAGCCCTGTACCTCCATGTACACGGGTGGAACTTCCGTCTGCTTGTGTGAATGATCGAAAGATTGCTTCCTGCTTGCCGGGCGGAATACCGATGCCGGTATCCTCGATGTCGAAGCGGATAAAGGCCTGACTGTCCCTGTCTTCCAAAGAAACATTGACATAGACATGTCCGTGTTCGGTGAATTCCACGGCATTGGTTGCCAGATTAAGTAAACACTGGCGAAGACGATTGAAGTCCGTACGAATCTTCGGGGGCAGTTGCTCGTATCGATTGATCCGAAAGGTCAAGCTCTTCTTTTCAGCCTGTGGTCGCATCAGCGATTCGACACTGTTGAGCAGGTCCTCCAGAGAGCATTCGGTGATTTCAGTGTCAAGTTTTCCGGCGTCGATTTCCGAGAAGTCAAGGATATCGTCGATGAGCCTCAGCAGGTTCCGGCCACCGTCATTTGCAAGATCAACATAGCTTCTCTGAATCTCAGTCAACTCCTCATCCGCCAACAGACCGGTGAAGCCAATGATTGCATTCATCGGTGTCCGCAGTTCATGGCTCATATTGGCAAGGAACTCGCCCTTGGCGATATTAGCCGCTTCTGCCTGTTCTCTTGATAATATCAATGCTTCTTCAGTCTTCTTGCGCCTGGCAATTTCAGATGTAAGCTGCTCGTTGGCGATGCTTAGCGATTTTGTGCGTCTCTCCACCTTCTCTTCAAGTCGGTCGTGAGCCTCTTTCAGTTCTTCGATTAACCTGTCCCGTTCATCCCGTAGATCGTAGTACTGTATTGCCTGGCTAATGGTTGTTTCGAGTTCCCCGCCAAACTTCCACGGCTTGGTGATAAATCTGAAGATCTCACCCTCATTGATTGCTCTCAACAGTGTCTCTGTGTCGGCATACCCTGAGAGAATCAACCTTATGATGTATGGATACTTGTTCTTGACGATCCCAAGAAGTTCCAGTCCGCTCATCTCAGGCATGCGCATATCGGTTACGAGCACATGTACCGGGTTGTGCTCGATGATTTCGAGTGCCTCTTTTCCACCAGTGGCAAAAAGCGTGTTGCACGGTTGGTCAGCAAGTCCTCTCTTGAGAGCGTGGAGGATTTTTTCCTCGTCATCAACAAATAGTACCGTTCGTTTATCCATTCTTACGCATTCTCCTTTATCGTTTGTGGCTGTTGTATCCCATTGCCGGTCCTACTGTGAATTCAATGGAATTGAGTCGCACGTTTTTCTCCACTCATATAAATGTTTCTTACGTGTCGAGATCAGTCCCTTAAGAAACTGAACGTCGGTTGATTCCGGCTCGAGGCCTTCCACCCACATTTCAAAAAAGTTTGTCAACATTTCGCGCTCACTATGGAGGTCATAAAACTCTATTGATTGGCGGATAACCGTCTTGAGTACTTCATCATGATTCCACGGTTTTGGAATGAATCTGTAGATTTCACCCTCGTTGATTGCTCCCAACAGTGTCTCTGTGTCGGCATGCCCTGAGAGAATTAATCTTATGATGTATGGATACTTGTTCTTGACGATCCTAAGAAGCTCCAGTCCGCTCATTTCGGGCATGCGCATATCGGTCACGAGCACATGTACCTGGTTGTGCTCGAGGATTTCGAGTGCCTCTTTTCCACCGGCGGCAAAAAGAGTCTTGTACGGCTCTTCAATAAGTCCTCTCCGGAGAGCTTTGAGGATTTTTTCCTCGTCATCAACAAATAATACAGTCCTGTCCTCCATTGCCGATCTCCTTCCTGTCATTATGACTTTTTCTTTCAGTTGGAGGTTACATTTCCAAACTGATTCGGCTGCCTTGCCGGCGGGAGCCGCTGTTTTCTTCTTTCCCCAACCTTGTCAATGAGTGCGGCCTTTACTCAGATACCGCAGCAGGGGATTCCTCCGGTTCCTTGCGAAGGTCGTAGTACTCCAGCGCCTGTCGAACGGATGGTATGAAATCTTCTTCGAGCTTCCAGGGCTTTGTGATGTACTTGTAAATCTCGCCCTGGTTGATCGCCGTCAGCAAAGTGTTTATCTGCGTATAACCGGACAGAACCATTCTGACGATTTGCGGATATTTCTCTTTCACCACTTTGAGAAGTTCCAGACCGTTCATTTCAGGCATGCGCATGTCGGTTACAAGCACGTGCACCTCCTCTTTCTCGAGGATTTCAAGGGCCTTCTGCCCACTATTGGCGAACAGGGCGTTATACGGCTCGTCAAGAAGTCCTCTCTTTAGAGACTTGAGGATTTTTTCCTCATCATCAACAAATAATACAGTTCTTTCGTTCATTCTAATTCTCCTTAAGATAGTGGTAGTGTTATCTTTCAATCACAAGCTTTATTGTTAATACAGTTGTCCTCTGTCTCCTCTACGTAGTCCGGATCGCTCCTGCCAAGCGGAAGCCTTACCGTAAACCTGGTCCCCTCGCCGACGGTGCTCTCGACCAGGAGTTCGCCGTCGTGCTTGTGTACTATAATGTCGTACGATACACTCAGCCCCAGTCCTGTGCCTTTGCCGACAGGCTTGGTGGTAAAGAAAGGGTCGAAAACCCGCGGCAGTTCATCCGGGGGGATCCCGGGGCCGTTATCGGAGATTTCGCAGACGACGTCGGTTTCAGTTGCGTATGTTCTGATCGTGATAGTCCCCCTGTCTTTTCTTTCCTGTGAATTGATTGCCTGGGCGGCATTCAAAAGTATGTTGAGCAGTACCTGGTTTATCTGGCCGGAGCGGCAGAGAACCTCAGGCATTTCAGAAAACTCTGTTTTGACGTCGGAATTATACTTGATTTCATTTTGTGCGACTACGAGAGTCGCCTTAATGCCGTCATTGAGGTTGTACTTGTCGAGACTTCCCGGCTGATCGATTCTTGAGAAATCCCTGAGGTTTTGGATGATACTGGTGACCCTTTCCAGGCCCTCTTTCGAGTCGTCGAAAAGGTCCTTGATGTCGTCAAGAATAAAGTCAATTTTCATGTCCCGGCGGCTGTCTGCAATGACAGCGGCGTTGTCGATCAACTCAGTGTTTCCTGAAGCCGCAATGTTGTCGCCCAATTCGCCGTACTTTCCCAGCAGCTTCGTGATCTTTCCCACGTAGCTTTCCAGCGTCTCGAAATTGCTGGCCACGAAACCCACCGGAGTGTTCATCTCGTGAGCAACTCCTGCGGCGAGTTGCCCTATGGAAGCCAGCTTCTCGCTTTGTACTATTTGAGACTGCATCTCTCTTAATTGTTCGCTGGTTGTCGTCGCTTCCTGGGTCAACAAGTTGGCATGTTCGACGGATTTTTCAAGTTGTCTGTTCGTTTCTTCGGCCGCCTGCTTGGCTCGATACAAGGCCTTTTCCGCCCGCACATGTTCTGCCGCCTCACTGAGAGCGTGGGCAATAGCATCGATCAGATCACGTTCCTCTTTTAGAAACGGCCCTTCGTCCAGAGCGGGACGTTCCTCGAGATAGCAAACCTCCACGGAGCCGCATTCCTCGCCGTCAACGATAATCCCGCTTCTCAGTTTCCATGGCGTTTCCTCGAAAGGTTCCGAGACATATTCGGCCTCATCAAACCGTATCCTCGCACGCGTGATCTCCGGGGAATTCCAGCCTGACGGAAGAACAGCCACCACATCATGAAAGACTTCTGTCAATCTCCTGCGCGTTCTAATAGAAGTGGACACACTGTACATGCAGCGAAGCTCCTTCATTCGCTCCTCCATATTGTGCATAAGTGCCGCTTGTTGCTGCTCGTTGGCCTGCAATTGCTGATTGGCGGCGTTGAGTGTGTCTATCGATGTAGTTGTCCTCCTCAAATTGACGGTCATTTCATTGAAAGATTGAGCCAATTTCCCGATTTCATCATTAGACTCAATCTTAATTTGCGTGTCCAGATTACCTTTGCCTATTATTTCAATGCCTTTGCGGAGCTTATGAATCGGTGCGGTTATGGCTCTTGAAACCAACATGCCGATTATCCACCCCACAATCGGGACAGTGCAGAATGCAATAATGAATATTAATTTTATCACAGCCAGCGGCGCCAATGCCTCTTTCTCATCAATTTCTGCCAGAAGA
>SDBV01002153.1_pt1 | contig 29502 bp, 30 predicted proteins | sample 2277081 | NCBI WGS metagenome assembly SDBV01 (sample SAMN10402039, study PRJNA504765) | marine sediment metagenome | isolation source: marine sediment core GS10_PC15, 223 cmbsf | place: Arctic Ocean: Southern Knipovich Ridge | collected 2010
ATTTTGAGAAATGGCGTTTCTAATTCCAGTCATGAAAGCAGCTCCAACACCCATGTTATCATGATGGGATACAATTTTGTCAGCACCTGCATTCATGGCAAATTCACATGTTTTGTCAGTGCTACCGTCGTCAACCACCATAACAACCACCTCTTTAATCCCCATTATTTTTCGGGGAATGCCTTTTATGGCTTCTTGAATGTTTTCTTCTTCATTAAATGCTGGTATAACAACGGCTAATTTCATAGGATTCATTTTTTCTGATTTTATGTAATAAATATTAGGTTAAGTAATTTTCTAATCTGAAGTTCTTTCAATATAGTCATTGAAATTTCTAAATGACATGCCTTTTTTTCTTGCAGACTCAAATACATGTTTTCCATTTTTTTAACCTCCACCATTCTATGAACTTATTTGATATTAAGAAAGATGGAATTTTTATTGATCTGATGGTTCCAAATAGGAAAATAGGATTTTTTCGTTAGACGCCACTAAATTATGAAAATTAGCCAAGCTGTACATGCTGACCGTTCCACCTGACGTTGTTAAACAGCTCTCAGAGAAGGGTTGGGAAAGATGGGTAAAGATAAAGGATGCAAGATTTGAGACGCTTCATAACCCAAAGTACAATGGTAGTAGCTACATGACCAAGCTTGGCAAGTACGAAGATAAAAAAAGATGGAGGCAAATTGTAGGTTTAGACTAGTCTTGTGATAAAACATCATTATACATTTTCATGACTTTTTCATACATTAAATCCTGATTGTATTTTGTTTTTAGCAACTCGTTACCATTTTTACCCATCCTTTCTGATTCTTGTGGATTTTTAGCTAGTTTTAGAATATGCTCTGCCCAGATATTTTCATCATTTGGATCCAAAACATATCCCGTTTTTTCATGTGATACAATATCAGACAAAGGTCTTACATTGGAAACCAGGACTGGTTTTGTTTGCGAAAACGCCTCTAGAATAACCAATCCAAAACCTTCGCACAAACTTGGGAACAAAAGTGCATTTGACTGGGCAATCAACCTTGACTTTTCCCCTGCATTAACGTAATCCTTAAACTCTACATTTGATTCTATCTCCAAATTTTTCGTTATAACTTCCAATGTTTTTTTATGAGGTCCTCCACCTATTATAACAAGTTTAATTTTGGGTTTAGTTTTCTTCACTACACTAATTGCCCCAAGTATTATTTCGATATTTTTGTAAAAAACTAGTCTTCCTACACAAACAAATTGTAAAGAATTTTGTTGTTCAGTTGTAGAAACCATATCCTCAATGGTTGGAAAAATAACGTGAATGGGTTTTGTTGCCCCAAACTTGAGTAGATCATCTTTTGAAGCATCACTAATTGTATGGATGGCAGTATGTGGAAGTCTTAGAATTAATTTTTCAAATTTAGGCCCAATAAATTTATGAATTTTTGATATGCCCAGCTGAGCTACCCATTTTTGCCAATAATCCTTACCACAAAGAGAAAAAATATCCCAGATTGATGTTACATGAGGCGTTGAGGTAAACCAAGACAAAAAAGACCCAGTCAGTGCAGGAGAAAAATTGTTTGAGTGTATTAAATCTATTTTTTCTTTTTTTATGATTTTAAGTCCCTCCCTAAACGCATTGAAGGAATATTGTAAATTGTCAGAAGAACTTGGGGGCAATCCCCCTTTGTATTCCAAGATTGGTGGAACAAAGATTAATTGTATGTTGTTATATGATTCATATTTTTCATTAGATATTTTATTTGTGATTACATATACTTGATGCCCATTTTCTGCTAGTTTTTTAGAAATTAATTTGAGGACATATTCCCCTCCTCCTCTAGTGGTGGAAAAAAATTGAGATAAAATAAGTACTTTCATGCCTTTACTTGGATTTCGTGTAGCTAAAAACATTATATAAGAAACTTCATTCACACCAATTTGCTTGCTAGATATAACCACATTGAACAAATTTGACTCTCAAAAAATGTACATCATTTATGATAAATGGCCTGAACTGGCACAGGAATATTATAAAAAAAGCTATGAACCTTTTGACTTCAAAGATGTAAATCATATAGTTTTCTCAGGAATGGGCGGTTCTGGCGCAATCGGTGATTTATTTTCAGCAATTCTGTCAAAAACAAATATTCATGTTTCTGTTGTAAAGGGTTATCTTCTTCCAAAGACTGCAGACAACAAAACCTTGGTGGTTACAACTAGTGTGTCAGGAAACACCGTTGAAACTCTGACCACTCTTGCTTCGGCAAATAAGGTGGGTTGTAAGTTAGTAGCCTTTTCAGATGGTGGTAAAATGCAAGAATATTGTGAAAAAAATAGTATAGAGCATAGGGATATACCAATGCTACATTCACCCCGTGTTTCCTTTGCACCTTATGTTTATGCTATTTTGAAGATTCTGAATTCTATTATCCCAATCAGCAAGAAGGATATTGAAGAATCAATCCAGTGTCTGGTAAAACTTGGAAGGAAAATTTCCTCAAATAATCTAAACGAAAAAAACTTGTCGCTTAACCTGGCAGAATGGATTTCTGGAATTCCTTTGATTTATTATCCATGGGGTTTGCAGGCTGCCGCTATTAGATTTAAGAACTCACTTCAGGAAAATGCAAAGTATCATGCTTCTGTAGAAGATATAATCGAATCATCTCATAACAATATTGTTTCATGGGAAAAGCCAACAAATGTCACCCCAATCCTACTGCAAGGTGAAGATGATCATGTTAAGACCAAACAACGATGGAATATATTAAAAAAATATTTTGAAAAAAACAATATTGAATACAAAGAAATTCATTCGGTGAAGGGAAACATTTTAACAAAATTGGTAGCCTTGATTTATTTATTAGATTATTCTACTGTATACAGAGCAGTTTTGAGCGGAATAGATCCTTCCACTATACAATCAATTGATTTCGTAAAAAAAATGCTTGAAGAAACCTCGAAATATAATTAAAGGAACCTACTTCATTGTATCCTTAATAACTTTGATTGTATATTCAAAAGCCCAACTTGCTCCTTTATAATATTCTTCAAGTTCGTTCATTTTTCTTGTTTTATATTTTTCAATAAAGCGGTCTATTTCTTTTTTCTTACTTTGTAACTTTTCAATTAAATCCTTAAAATTATCTTCTGCCATGTTTATTTTCCATAACCATTTTTATTTATTTTAATTGTATTTAATTTAAATTTGACCATTTAATTGGTTCGTCTTTTTTAATAAACTTCCTTGTTTTTTTCCCAATTACTTTCATTTTGTCTTTAGGTTTTATTCCATATCCAGGACGTTTAATTGAAATCATGTTTTTTTTAATTGTTTTTCCTTTGGGAATTTCTACTATGGCAACCACACTTTTTCTTGATTCCTTAATGGTAAACTCTTCACAAATCGCTGGTTTTTTTCTTCCATCACCTAAACTTTGATGGAAAATTTTTGCAAATAGTACCAAAGATTTCAATTCAGATGGAGTTGCAGAAAGAACATGATCAGGTCCTTCTTGTCTCTTATCCATAGTAACATGTTTTTCAATTATATTGGCGCCTAAACCGATAGCTGCTTTGCATACATCAATACCTAAACAATGATCTGAATATCCAACTGGAATTTTCAATTTCTTTTTTAGTGTATTAATTACTTTTAGATTAGTAAATTTTGGTTCTGTAGGATATTTTGTAACAGCATGTAGAATTGCAAGTTTTTCATTTCCACATGAAAAAAAAATATCTTTGATGTCCATCACTTCTTTCATATTGCACATTCCTGTAGAGACAATTGTTGGTTTTTTTAATTTCGCTACATATTCTAAAAATGGAATATTTGTTGCATCATCAGAACCTACCTTATATATCCCCATATCCAAACTTTCTAGAAAATTTACATCAAATTTGTCAGCAGGTGTTGAAAAAAACATAATACCTTTTTTCTTTGTATATGCAAACAATCTTTTTTGAACATTATCGGATAATTCTAATTTCTTAAAGATCTCATATTGAGAAATCTTTCCTATTTTAGGTAAATCAAAAATTGCTTTTTTTGATGCTACCATTTTTGCTTTGAATGTTTGTATTTTAATTGAATCTGCACCTGCATCTACTGAAGCATCAACTAATCTTTTTCCTTCTTCAAATGTCTTAAAATTAACTCCAATCTCAGCTATGATATGTGGTATACATCCATCACCAATCTTCTTTCCCAAAAAATCAATAGTTTTCAATTGATACCACATTTTTCACGAAGGTTTTATAATTTAAGATGTTTTTGCTTCTTCAAGAATCTTTCTTGAATTTTCAACACCTTCATTAAATAATAAATCAATTATTGACATCGTCTTTTCAAAATCTCCGTGCATTTGTAAATATTCAGGATGTTGAAATTCTTGAAATTCAACAGTTATTTTATTTTCTTTAAATTTTTCTAAATCTAGATTATCTTTTGCCCATACAGTTCCTGAAATATAATGATCCGCTTTTAGTGATTTACAAATATCAAGAATAATTTCTGAAGCTTTTTTTTGAATATTAAATTCTGAAGCAAAAACTGTCTTAGTTTTAATTTTTAACGATTCTTTTACAAAATTAATTATCTCTATATTAAGATCTAATAATAAATTAAATTCTTTTTCATACAAATTTTTAAAATAATCATTAAAATCATCAAAATATTTTGCATGTGAGTAATTATATAAAATTGATTTCAGATGTTTTTTTGCCCAATTTTTTGAATTATCAATATTAACTTCATTAATTTTATTTCCTCCTTTAGCGATTACTGGTACAGTTAACCAAATCACTCCATTTGTAGTTTTTATTTTATTTCTATGGTAAAAATTATTCTTTACAAATTGTGCATTATCGAAAAATACAAAAACATCCACATTCATCATTTTTTTAAAAAATCCTAACCATGGCAAATATCCAGGTTGATGCATTCCTACTACTGTCAATCTATTCCTTCTAATACTGACTTTACAATAGTATTTTGCTGTTTCTTTAGAAACAATAGATCATTCTATATTGTGCATCAATTTTTTAAAATAAAATATAAACAATGGTATTAAATTAATAATGAAAAATTTGGTAACAAAAAAAATTAATGTAATTATTCAAGCACGTATAAGCTCTTTGCGCTTACCTGGAAAAGTACTTAAAAAAATTCAAGGAAAACCTATGCTGTATTATGTAATTAATCAAGTAAAACATGCAAAGTATACTGATAAAATTATCATTGCTACTACTACCAAAAAAGAAGATGAAAAAATAGTTGATTATTGTAAAAATTCAAAAATCAATTTTTTTAGAGGTTCAAAATTAGATCTTCTTGATCGGTACTATCAATGTGCCAAAAAATTTGGCTGTGATCCTGTTGTTCGAATAACCTCTGATTGCCCTTTAATTGATCCTAATGTTATTGATCAGGTAATTGAAAAATTCATTCAAAATTCTTTTGACTATGTATCAAATAACATAGAAAAAATCGGCTTAAAATGGAATAATCATACTTGTAATTTTCCTCCAGGAATGACAGTTGAAGTATCATCATTCAAAGCATTAGAAAAAGCTTGGAAAAAGGCCAAAAAACCTTCAGAAAGAGAACACGTTTACCCTTACATTCAATTTAATCCTAAAATCTTTAAAATTTCAAATGTTAAGCATAACACAGATTTGTCACATATTAGATGCACAGTTGATAGGATTGAAGATTTAAAATTTGTTAGAACAATTATCAACAAAATTCCTGCCAAGAAAAAATTTGTAACAATTAGTGATATTTTAAAAATTGTTGCACTTGAACCAAAATTAATAGAAATTAATAACAAAACATCATTTGATGAAGGCTGGCAAATATCTGTTCTTAAAGATAAAGAATTAGGTTTTTAGTTTAGGATAGCTTTACAACTTTTACAAGAATGAAATCTAATATTTTGATTCGAGTAGACGGCAATCACAAAATTGGTATGGGTCACATATATAGAATGATTAATCTTGCAACTGAATTAAAAAAAAACAAACATAAAGTTATTTTCCTGACAAAAACTCCAATTTTAAAAAATCTATTAAAAAGAAAATTCAAATGTGTTGTGTTTTCAAAATATATATCTGGTAAAACAGTTGAACTTGTTAAAGATTTCAATCCTGCCATATGTATAATTGACAAATTTCAAGAAAATTCTATCAATATTAAAATCCTCAAAAAATTATCACAATCACTTGTTGCAATAGATTATACTGGAAAAAATAAACGATTAATCAAAAATGGAATTAATATTTTGTATCCAAAAACAGGAATTTCCACAAAGACATCAAAAGCAGAATTTGAGTTTACAATATTGAATAACTCCTTTGTAAAACTAAGACCTATTTCAATAAAAAAGAAAACACACTCAATAATTATCCTTCAGGGCGGTTCAGATACACCATGTTATACACCAGAAATTATTCAATCAGTTTATTCTTTCTCCAACGAACTAAAAATATCAGTCGTTTTGGGACCTTCATTCAAATGTTGGAAAAAACTTAAAAAAGCTGTTAAAAATAAAAAATCTCTCAAAATTTATCATAATGTAAAAAACTTGGCAAGTTTGATACACAAACACGATATGGCGATAACAGGTGGAGGAATGACCCTTCTTGAGTTATGTCATTTAGGTATACCATGTGTTATTATTTGTGGGGCTTCATTTGAAAATGAAACAGCAAAAATTTTAGCTAAAAATGGATACGGAATAAATTTAGGTTATAACCGGAGAATTTCTAAAAGAAGAATTCGAAATGCTATAATTCAATTGATGAATGATTATGAATATAGAAAAAAAATGAATAAAATTGGAAGAACACTTGTTGATAATAAAGGATCAAAAAGAGTAATAAAGGAAATTTTGGTGTTATAATAAAATGAGTATTTTAGTTGTATCTGCGCATCCTGACGATGAAATAATCGGTATGGGTGGCACTCTTAAAAAATTATCAAAAAAACATAACATATCTGTTTTGTTTCTATCCGATGGAATAACTTCCAGAAGAAAATCTGGTTATGTTAGTACATCAAAATATGAAGTAAGCAAAGATGAAAGAAACAAATTGGTTAAAGAAATAGAAATTAGAAAAAAACATGCTAAACATGCCTTAAAAATTGTTGGTGTAACCAAAATGAAATTTTTAGATTATCCAAATAATGAATTAGATCTTGTTCCTTTTTTAAAAATTGTTAAAAATATTGAAAGCGCTATTACCACAACTAAATGTAATACAATTTTTACTCATCATCATAATGATTTGAATATTGATCATAGGATTGCATATAAAGCAACTCTTACTGCTGCACGCCCACTTTCTAATTCTACCGTGAATACGATTGCATGTTTTGAAGCAATTTCCTCTACTGATTGGAACTATCCCTACCAATTCCAACCTAACATGTTTGTAGATATTTCTACAACTTTAAAACAAAAAAAACAATCATTAAAAGAATATGGGAATGAAATCAGAAAGTTTCCACATCCCAGATCTTTAGAAACTGTTGAGGCTGTAGCTAAAAGATGGGGAAGTCTATATGGTTATAAATCTGCCGAAGCTTTTGAAATAATTTATACAAGAAAAAAAGATCTTGATGGAATTCTTTCATCCAAATAATTTTCTCTAAAACCTCTTCAAAATTTCATATCCCATGTAATAAATATTAAAAAATTTTGTAACCTCATATGGTAAAAAGTATACTGGTAATTGGATCGGGATTTTTGGGAAATGCTATTTGTAATGAATCTTCAAAATCAAAAATTAAGACAGTTGGGACACATTTTAAAAATAAAGGAACTTTTGTAGATATAACTAAAATTGATTCTATAGAAAAATTAGTACAAAGAGAAGAACCTGACGTAATTTACAATTGTGCTGCTCTAACTAATATAGATGAAATAGAAATTGATCCAAAGCATGCTTATTCAGTAAATGCTTATGGTGCCAAAAATATAGCAACAATTTCTTCAAAATATGGTTGTAAATTAATTCATATCTCCACCGATTCAGTATTTGATGGGAAAAAGGGATTTTATTCCGAAGAAGATCAAACTAATCCAATCAACGAATATGCAAAATCAAAGAAACTGGGAGAAGATTTTGTTAAAGATTTTGCAAAAAATTTTGTTATTGTTAGGACAAATTTCTATGGAAGAAATAATGCTGAAAAATTTCTTTTCAATTGGATTTTAAACAATTTGAAAAATAAAAAAAGTTTTACAGCATTTGATGATGTCTTGTTTAATCCATTAGAAATTAATAATTTAGCTGAAATGTTAATCAAGCTTTCAGAAGTTAGTTTTAATGGCGTAATTCATATTTCCTCAGATCAAATTATTAGCAAATATGATTTTGCACAATTGATTGCAGAAAAACTAAATCTTGATAAGAACCTAATCAAAAAAGGAAGTATTAATGAAGCAAATCTTCATGCTCTAAGACCGTTAAATACGTCACTGAATAATTCAAAAACAAAATCTCTTCTTACCACAAGAATAATTTCCTTAGAAGAATGGCTTTTACAGGTAAAAATTGATTATAGTTAAAATAGAAAACACGCTCTAATTTTTATAGTTTAGTATCAAAATATTTCTATGAAGATTAACAAAGGACAATTTCGCTTAAACTCACCATTAGATAATCTGAGATTTGATTTGAAACGAGGAAAAGGGCATTTACTTAGTTATTTTAAGAATAGAATCAATTGGCACCTAAATCCACGACTTCACCATGTTTCAAAATTTCCATTACATGTAGATATGGAAGTTTCCAGTATCTGTAATCTGAATTGTCCTATGTGTTATACAACAACACAGGCATTTAAGGACAAAGCAAAACCAGGATATATTGATATGGATTTGGCAAAGAAAATAATTGATGAATGTGCTTCTTATGGTTTGTACTCTATGCGATTACATGCAAGGGGAGAACCATTTCTTCATCCCAAAGTTTTTGAAATCATCGAATATATGAAAAAAAAGGGAATCAAAGAGGTAGCATCATTAACTCATGGAGGTACGCTAGATGAAGATAAATTTGAAAAACTTATTGATTTAGGTCTAGATTGGTTGAGCATATCTTTTGACGGCATTGGTGAGACCTATGAAAAAATTCGTTATCCATTAAAATTTGATGATGAAATTCAAAAAATTAAAAATTATCAAAAAATAAAGAAAAGAAGAGGAGTTACCAAACCTATTGTGAAAGTTCAGGCAGTGTGGCCTGCAATATCTGCAAAACCACAAGAATTCTATAACATTTTTTCTCCCATTACCGACCAAGTTGCATCTAATCCTCTGATTGACTATCTTGGTAATGATACTGATGTAGTTTATGAAGAGAACTTTACATGTCCTCAGCTTTGGGAACGCTTAGTTATTTGTTGGGATGGAAAAGTAATGCTATGTGGAAATGATGAAATGAATGAACATATCATCGGCGATGTAACAAAAGAATCACTATATGATGTATGGCATGGAAAAGAAATGAACAAGGCAAGGCAAATTCACGTTCAACATATGGGTGTAAAACAAATTGAAATCTGTAAGAAATGCTACTTGCCACGAAAAACAGTTACGGATTCTGCTAAGGTTAATAGTAGAAACCTTAATGTAAATAATTATGAAAACCGACCTCAATCCGTAGGTAAATAGTGCTTTACTAGAAATTTTAAAAATTATTTTATATCAATTACTTGCTGGAACTTGGTTAATCGTATTTCCTTTCTTTTCCATTTTTCCAGATTCATCTCGATCATCTCTAACAGATTCAAGCGAGAGAGGTCCATCAATTTGATTGTTAAATTCATCAATTAAGCAAGGCTCATCATTTTTACCACTTTGAATTAGATAACGTAATGATATTCTAGGTTTAGTAACACCTTGTGGTTGTGTTCCATGTAGTATTAATTCAGACCAAAAATAGACATTTCCTGCACCACCTATCAAAAATTTGAAATCAAAGTCTCCTTTCCTTCCCCTTCCATCCTCATAAGTTAGTTTGTTAGTTCCATTATGAACAGTAATCTTGTGAGGAAAAGTAGTGGCACCAAAAATATGGCTTTTTGGTACTACAGCTAATGGAGACATTCCATCAACTACATCATCAAGATAAACATAAAGAGTCAGAAAATCAGCTTTTCTTTGTGGATGGTCAATCAAATCTTGATGAAAGTCTATTCCATGAAAGAATGTAATATCATGAAATTCTGGTTTAATATAAGGTCCAAGATTTGCTACTCCTAAACCTGAGATTTCGCGAATAATCCAATCAGGAATCCAATCGTCTGGTACTCCAACAATAAATTTTTTTAAAAGAATATTATAATCTGGACCTAATACTGTTGTCATTGCATTACGAAAAGCTGTACTCTCTTCAATAAAACTAAGATCTACTTTTTCTGTGAAATTAATTCCAAGACCCGGATTAGTTTTCTGATATCTTGGGTTTTTTTTATGTTCTTCTTCATTAATAAACAGTGCAGATGAGAAATCTCTACTTGCATAAACCTGTTCAAGCAATTCATAACAAGCCTTTTTGTCTAGAACCTGCCCCAAATCAACAAATCCATCTTCTAAAAATGATTCTTTAGAAAAAGACAACTATTACATTAATTTTGAATTATTAATAAACTTACGGCCAAATCTCTTATTTGATAGACAGATTACTAAATTATAAAACAAATTATTTTTGCTACATAAATAACAAAAAATAGTTTTATGATATTGATTTTTAAATAGGAACCAAAAAGAATATTTTGATAATTAATTTTGAATGACAATTATTATAATTACAAAGTATGGGACACATACACACAAGATCACTTGAACAAATCTCATTTGAATGTACCAAAATATCTTTATTATATTTCAGCAGTTCTTGGGGCTAATAGAATTTTGGAAGCAGGTTGTAATGTAGGGAACAATCTTGAAAATTTTCCAAATGAATTTGATATTCACGGAGTTGATATAACAAAGCAAGCAGTTGAAGAAGCTAAAAAAAAATATCCTTCATTTACATTCAAAAATGAAAATATTAGTAAGACATCATACGAAAATTCTTATTTTGATCTAGTTTATACAAGAGGAGTTTTAATCCATATACCAAAAAACGAAATAGAAAATTGTTTAAATGAATTTTTTCGAATCTCAAATAAATGGATAATGAATATTGAGTATTTTGGTAATGATGGTGACATGATCAAATGGAAAAGAGGAGATAATCTACTTTGGTATAGAAACATGAAAGAATTATGGAAGGAATTTGATGTAGAAATTGTCAGTGATGTTGAACTTCCCTTGGATGTAGATTTTGATAAAATGAGACTTACTCTGGTCAAAAAAACTTCGTAAAGTATTTAGAAACCTATCATTTTTTATCAAAATGAAACATTATGTTTGAAGGAAAAAAAATTCTTATTACTGGAGGAACGGGCTCATTAGGTTCAGCGCTTACTAAAAAATTACTTGAAACTGATGTAGATACTATTAGAATTTTCAGTAGAGATGCAGTTAAACAAATTGGAATGAAAGAAGAATTAGACGATTCTCGTCTCCGATTTTTAATTGGTGATGTGCGTGACAAAGCTAGATTGAGAATGGCAGTTGATGAAATTGATATAGTAATCCATGCTGCAGCTTTAAAGCATATTGATGTCGCAGAATACAATCCTTTTGAAGCAGTAAAAACTAATGTGGAGGGTACTCAAAATCTAATTGAATCGTGTTTAAATAAACGCGTAAAATTTGTTTTAGGAATAGGAACTGACAAAGCTGTTTCGCCATATAACACATATGGTGCATCAAAAATGATGATGGAAAGATTATTGGTTTCTGCTAATAACTATAGAGGAGAGTCTGAAATTATGTTTAGTTGTGTAAGATATGGAAATGTTTTTGGTAGTACTGGCTCAATTATACCAAAAATAATTAATCAAATTAAGAAAGGCAGAAAAGTCACAATTACAGATCCAGAAATGACAAGATTCAACATTATCATGAATGAAGCTACCAATTTAATTTTTAGGACAATAAAGAACTCTTTGGGTGCAGAAATTTTTATTCCAAAATTAAAAGCATACAGATTAGGAGATCTGATTGATTCGTTGATGGAACTGTTAGACTATCACGGTGATATTGAAAGAATTCCGGTAAGGCCTGGTGAAAAATTCCATGAATGTTTGATTAGTAAGAGCGAATTACGTTCGGCATATGAAAATGATCAAGATTATTTGTTGATAAATAAGTATGAAGACAGAACTGAACCAAATAGATCTAATTCTTTTAAAAAAATTGGTTTGGATGACGAATATGCATCTGATAAAGTTGATTTATTGACTAAAGCAGAAATTAAAGAAATTATAAAAAACTCTGGTTTAATTTCAAATTAACCCACAAAGTTTTTTCATTTTTTATTTAATAATTCTAAAATTGCATCTGCACTTCTTTGTGAACAATTTCCATCAAATTTTCCTAAATGTCTTTGTATATAATCTTCATAATTTAATTCTGACAGTTTAATTTTTTGGGATTTTATTATTGCCTCAACTAAGTTTTCAACATTATCGCATTTTATCATAGCATCTTTTTTGAAAAATTCGCTAACCTTAACTTCAGGCTGAAAAAGATCTAAAATTATAGTAGGTTTTTTTAACAATGCCGAATAAAGAATTACTGTAGAAGTTCCATATGATATAATTACATCATAATTTTTTATTAACTCTATCACGTTTTCATTTTGATAAATTGGTATATTTTTTATCAATTTGTTTTCAATTTTCTTATACTCAATTAATGATGAAGATGAAGGATTAATTTTAATTGCTATTTCATTTTTTGATTGTTTAAGTATAATGTTTACAGCTTTAATTATATTTTCAAATTCCTTTTTTTTAGAAATTAGTCCATGTTCATGAAGGGGTGAGGGACAAAACAAAACTTTAGAATTATTTTTTGTTTTTTCTACATCTGAAGAATAAGTGTGTATTTTTTGATATACATCATCAAATTCAGTATTTCCAACAACCACAATTGCCGAATTTTTACATCCAATACTTTCTAATCTTTTGGCCCATTCTGAATTTGAACAGAGATTAAGATCTCCCAAAATTGATTCGTGTGTTGGAATGTATTTTGTAATCATCAACTTTACATAAAATAAAGTAAACCGAATGGCCTCAAATTTATTTGAATAGAATTCTTTTAATGTTCTGAACAGGAAAAAAATTTTTTTGCTAAAAAATCGCAGTCCACGTAAATTTTCTACTTTTTCCTTATTGTAATCTCCCGTGGGTGGAGGATAAGACTTGGATTGATTGATTCTAGATTTGAAAACAGAAAATTTTGATAAAAATTTTTTCATGTATAAATATCTAAAAAATGTTGATATCGTAGGAATTTTTCTAGATTTACCAGCCATAACAAAAGCAACATTCTGAAAATCCATAGATCCATCAACTAAAATTGCGTCTGGTCTCACTTTGTCGATGATCTCAAAAGCATTTTTGTAGTTATGAAAATTAATTATTTCAAACATGTCCCCTTTTGACTCTCTAATTTTTTCAGGTTGAAAAACTATCCAAACAATCTTTAGATTCTGATTTTCTTTGATCTTATCACAAATATTTTTTAGTTGGGTGGTGATTGAATCTTTAGCATCAGGAGCCTTTATTCTTGGAATTAATATTGTTAAAGTCATCAATTATCTTATACGTTTCTAAAGGAATTAAATTTAAGTGTATTAACTATGTTTATTTTTGCATATAACAAATAATATCCAAATTAATTTTTTTGCTAAATAATTTTTCTAGACAAGATAAAGAAATATCTGAAAGTGTTATAGAAGATGTTGGAAAATCCCTTAATAATTAGTTCAGAAAAAATTCCTGTTCCACTTCCAACTTCAAGAATGTCACCATGCACTCCTTCAAGAATTTGTTCGTACATTGAGCGATTAAAATTATCTGTTTCTAAACGAATTTCTGGATTCTCATTATCACTATATTCTGACAAATTTCATTTTTTTAATTGAAATTACCTAGTAAATATTTTTTAAGAAGATTAATTATAAGATTAAAGCAGGAATCTTTGAAACTTTTATTAAATAATCATAAATTCAGCTTAATGTAGGTGAAGTATATGCAGAGTGATTTAGATACACAAACTCATCAAAATATGGATAAATCTATGAAAGTTGAAATAATTATACCCACTCTCAATGAAGAACCATCAATTGGACAATTAATTCAACGTATTAATTCTCTAAAATTTCCTTTTACAATTTCAATTTTGGTAATTGATGGAGGTTCAACTGATAATACTATTCAGATCTGTCATAAGGAACAAGTAAGGTTAATTCGACAAAAAGGAAAAGGAAAAGGTAATGCAATGAGAGAAGCTGTTCAGGCCACTGATGCTGATATTGTAGTTTTTATTGATGGTGATGGGACTTACTCAATTAATGATCTTCCATCCTTGTTAGAACCTATCTTTAAAAATAAGGCAGATATGGTTGTAGGTTCTAGAATTTTAGGAAATAGAGAAAAAGGTTCTATTTCTTTTACTAATACTTTAGGAAATAAAATTTTTAATAAAGCAATAAATTCTGCACTGAAATCCAAAGTTACAGATTCTTTAACGGGATTTAGAGCACTACGGAGAGATGTATTTCAAGATCTTATCTTATTTAGCAATAGTTTTGAAATTGAGGTAGAAATGACAGTAGAAGCTCTTTCAAAAAATTACAGGATTGTTGAAGTACCTATTAGTTACAAAAAACGAAATGATTCGGAAACAAAATTAAATCCATTTAATGACGGAGTAAAAATTGGTAGCACGTTACTTTTTGTTATGTTAAACATTAGGCCACTATATTTTTTTGGTATTGTTGCAGTAGCTTTTTTCCTTGTAGGATTATTATTGGGAAGTGCTTTATTGTATGATAGGTATATTATAGGCAATTCAGTATATACTCCCCATGCAATTTTAGTTTCGTTTTTACTTATAACTGGATTATTATCTTTCATTATTGGTGTGTTATCTGAATTGGTTGTAAGAAGTAGAAGAAGGATTGAATTTATGTTAAAAAATAAAATCTAGGTTGAAATAGCGTTTAATTACTCAAAAATTTAGTTATTTCCATGCCTAAAGATTTTAAGAATTTCTTTACGAATTATAAGGATCATTTATTAATTCTTACATCTAGGATTTTAGCAGCTGTAATTAGTGGATTTTTCTGGTTTTACTTAGCAGTATTACTGACAAAAAATGAATACGGAGAATTAGGATTCTTAATATCCATTGCAACAATTGGCCACGCTTTATCTTTGCTTGGATTACATCAAGTAATTGTTGTTTATGAAGCAAAAAAAGAAGATATTCTTGCTCCATCAATATCATTAGGATTATTATCTGCAATAATAGTCTCTGTAATTTCTTATGTCTTTATTCAAAATATACAAGTAAGTCTTCTAATTGTGGGCATTATGTTTTTCACATTATTAACTGTACATCTAAATGCTGTAAAGAATTATCGCTCTTACTCAATCCATGTAATTTTACAACGTGGACTTTCTTTAATTCTTGCAATTGTTTTATACCCAATAATGGGAATTAATGGCATAATTTTAGGAGTATTTTTGTCTAATACTCCAGGTATAATCATACTAAAAGATTTTTTTATAAATAGAAAATTTGGGATTTCTTTATTAAAACCAAAAATTCCATTCATGATTCATAATTATTTTGTAACTCTAAATTGGTTTTTGTTTTGGTTTGGTGATAAGATCATAATCGGTTCATTGTTTGGATTTTCATTATTAGCTAACTACCAACTTGCATCCCAATTTTTATTATTTTTAAATACAATTCCAATGGCGGTAGCAATTTACTTATTGCCACTAGAATCTCAAGGAATTGAAAATAAAAAACTCAAATTATTCATTGTGTTATTTTCAATACTTTTAGCCTTTGTAGCAGTATTTACACTCCCTTTTACTATTCATCATTTTCTACCAACTTACGAGGACTCAATTTTCACTATGCAAATCATGAGTCTCTCGATAATTCCTATTACTGTGGCTACTATTATTGAATCAGAATTTTTAGGAAAGGAAAAAAGTAAATTTGTATTAATAAGTTCAAGTGTCTCAATTGGAACTTATTTTATCTTAATACCAGTCTTGGCTACAAATCTAGGATTAATAGGATTAGGAATCGCATTCCTTTGTTCTTCTTTAATAAGGGCAGTTTTTGGCATATTTGCGAAACACCAAAATCGATTTTTTTAATAATTTTTTATACAATATAATTTAGTTGTAATTTCAAAAAATTTAGTTTTTATTTAGGAATCCTTCAATTTCATGATTAATGTTAACAAATCGGAAGAAATACCACATCAGTCTAAGCAGAAATGAAATTTTTCTCTTTATTATTTTATTTTCCGCATCTCTTTTAACAAGTTTGTATCAATATTCCGAGTGGAAAGATAGTCCAGGAGGAATGATAAATGACTCATTAGCAATATTTTCTGGCGATGAACCACATTATTTGAAAATTACATCTCTTATAATTCGCCATCAATCAATTCATGTAGACGATTTTTTTTATGATGATGACCCAGATCCAAATTTAGGATTTTCGCCAGAGTTTCAACCATGGGAAAATTGTAGAATGCATCATTCTCTAACTGCGGCAGATGGTCATTGTTATAGTATACATGGGTTAGGACTCTCCTTACTTTTAGTTCCAGGTTTTGCGATTGGTGGATTTATGGGTGCTATGATTACAATGAATATTATTTTTGCTCTTATGGGATTAATTATTTTCAAGTTTTCTACAAAATTTGTCACAAATAAAATAGGTTTTATCTCAACACTGATTTTTTGTTTTTCTACAATTTTGTTTAGTTTCTCAGGAGAAATATATGCTGATTTTGTAGCAGGGTTTTTCATATTATCTTCTATGTACTTAATTTTTCAAAAGGACAAAAATCCTTCCAATGTTTTAATTGTTGGTGCTCTTTTAGGTTTCCTTCCATTCTTGAAAATTGCTTTTATCTTTTTTCCAATAATATTATTACCAATTTTTACTATAATTCTAATTAGAACCAATAAAACAAAATATCTAATAATACTATTTGGAATTTTTTCAATTTTACTATTAATTTTTGTATGGCATCAAATAATTACTGAGCCAATCGAAAAAGCCGTTGGATTTGGTGGCTATTCTGGACTTCCATATTTAGAACAACGTCTCCAAATAGAAGATAATTTTGAGTTAATAACAAAAGGAATTACAAATTATTTATTTGGTCATTCATATGGACTCTTTATTTTTTCTCCAATTGCGTTATTATCAATTTTTGGAATAAAATTTCTTTGGGAAAAAAATAGATCGCTAACTATATCCCTCATTCTGGTGTTTGGCTTGTTTCTATTATTGATGGCATGGTCTATATCATATGCGGCTGCATGGACTACTCCAAGTAGATATATCTTACCAGTTTTACCTTTGTTATCTATTCCATTTGCAGTTTTATTTCACAGATTTTCTAAAAACATTATTTTTCACATACCATTATTATTTTCAATTTATTCTGGAATAAGTTTCAATATTTTGTTTAGCAGAATCATTTATGGTCATTCAGTTCCACAGGTTAGAGCAGACATTGCAGATCAGGTCTATTTTAGCGCATCTCAAATTTTTCCTTATGTTGATCCATCGAATGGTGTAATTATCAAAACAACAGTATCTAATTTTTGGGATGTCGAAATATATTTCTGGATATTTTTATCTATATTGATTGGAATTTATGGATTATTTTTTCTTGTACCATTAATAAAAAAAACTCCAAAACATTCACTTGATAAACAAAAAATTGTTTTAGTTTCAATTTTAACAGGAGTTCTAATTAGTGTGTTACTTTTATCTGGAAGTATTTTAGTTGAACAATTCACCATTGAACATGAAATAAAAAAACTTTATAATGAAATTTTACAACGTGATCCAGATCCGGATGGATTGAAACATTGGCAAAATCAAATCTCAAATGAAGGAAAATCAATTGACTGGGTTGAAAACATGCTAAAAAATTCTGAAGAAGCTAAATCATTGAATTAAATTGAAAACTAAGTTACTTCTTACTGTTTATATTTTTATTTTGATAATTTCCATAGTCCATGTTACTCTTCCTAATTCATACACAATAAATGAAAGAAACTATTCTTTTTCAAAAATCGTAAATGTAGATAAAAATAATCTATTTGTGGTTGTAGCTGATATACAAAACTATCCAAATATTTTTCCAGATAACTATATTTCTGTAATTATTAGTAATCAAACTGACAATATTGTTTTTTCTAAGGATACTATACAGGAATCAGGAATACAAACAACTTTGGATATTAAGCGTACGATAATTCTAAATGAACAACAAGAAATAGAAATTTTAAATGGTGATGCTGAAGGTACTAAAATTCTAATTAATTTTAGTGAAATTAATTCTAATACTAGAATAGATGTTAATATAGACATGAAATTTTCTGGAATATTAACTCCATTTTCATATTTACCCAAACATAATCTTGATAGTGCAATGAACACAATTTTAATAACGTTCATTGAAAAAGTTAATTCACAATGAGTTCCTCAAAAAAAAGATTTGGTCAAAGCTCACTTCGAAAAAAAATAAAATATGTTTACAGAATTAGAAAAAGCTACAAAAATTTTTTTAGTATTATATTAAGTGTCTTAAAAAATCAATTTCCAATCACCGTAATTTTAAAAAATGGAGATAAAATATCTCTAAATAACTTATATCAATTAGTTTTTTTTGCTATGGATGATGCATGGAGATATTGCAGAGTTAATGAAGATCAACTTATAATTTCAAAGAACGACATAAAGGCAAAATTTATTGATTGGGAAAATAACGGTGACATTCATAGTGTTTTTATTAATGAAAGTTATTCAAGGATTCCAGTTGATAACAAAATAGTTGTAGATGTTGGTGCAAGTATAGGTGATTCTTCGATCTATTTTTCTTTAAGAGGTGCAAAACAAGTAATAGCATTGGAACCAGCACCTAAAAATTACTTTGCTGCAAAAACCAACATTGAATTAAATAAACTATCAAACATCATTTTATTATTAGCTGGATGTTCAGGAAAAGATACTATAAAATCAATAGATCCTGAAATTGCCAGTAATGGCCCTTTTACTGAATCAGTTAATGGCACTAAAGTTCCAATGATTACCTTAGACGAAATAATTCATAGATACAAAATTGATTCTGCCGTGCTTAAATTAGATTGTGAAGGATATGAATACGATATTATTCTTAATACAAATAATGAAACATTAAGAAAGTTTAATCATATATTCTTAGAGTATCATGTTAAAAATAAAAATAAAATTTTTGAATTAGGAAAAAAACTGGAATCCGCTGGATTTCAAGTAAAGATAGGTTCCCCACAGAACCGTTCCAAAATTGGGTTTGAAGGATACATTGATTCTATAAGAAAGTAAGTTTTCTAGATTATTTTTTCTTCAAAATTATCTTAGAATCTTCACCACTTGTTGGTGCATCCCAAGGAAAATTTTCTCCTTTAAGCCATCGTTCCCATCTGTTGATATCTTCTTCAACCATTTTTTTAACCAATTTTCTGAACATTGTTTTCGGCTTCCATTTTAGCTTCTTTTTGGCCTTTGAATAATCCCCGACTAAACTATGAACATCACTAGGTCTAAAATACGAATCAGAACTTTTAATTTTTGAGACAGATATACCTACAATTTTACAAGATTCTTTAACAAATTCTTTTACAGAATGAGATTCATTAGTTGCCAGAACAAAATCGTCAGGATTTTTTTGTTGCATCATTAGCCAAATTCCTTCTACATACTCAGGTGCAAAACCCCAATCTCGTTTGGCAGAAAGATTTCCTAGTTCCAGATTTTTAACTAAACCAAGAGAAATTTTTGCCACACCGTTTGAGATCTTTCTCGTTACAAATTCTAATCCCCTCAAAGGAGATTCATGATTGAATAATATTCCATTTACCGCAAAAATGTTGTAGGCCTCTCTATACAATCTGGTCATCCAAAAACCATATGCTTTTGCAATGGCATATGGACTTGTAGGTTGAAAAGGCGTAGATTCATCTTTTATTTGGGATGGTTCATTTCCATACATTTCACTTGAACCTGCAGCATAAAATTTTATTTTATCATTGAATTTTTTTATCTCTTCTAAAACATTTACGACACCTAAACCTGTTATATGACTTGTGTATAGAGGTTGCGTAAATGAAGCTGCTACAAAACTTTGCGCAGCTAAATGATACACTTCATGAGGATTTGAAATTTGTAATGCATCAGAAATTGATCTTGGATCAATGACATCCGCAGGAATAAAATTAATTTTATTATATATTCCTAAATAATGTAAACGCCAAAAATTTGGCGTAGATAATCGTCTATAAGATCCATATACTTTGTATCCTTTTTTTAAAAGAAAGTCAGCTAAATATGCTCCATCTTGACCAGTAATTCCAGTAATTAATGCTCTTTTCATGAGAAATCCTTAAATTCACAATTATTACACGCTATTAAAATTATGTTGAATTTTGAGAATGATTTAACAATTAAAGCCATCAAAGTGAATTGAATTTGGATAGAATTATCATAACAGGTCATAATGGCTTTATCGGTAGGTACTTAACAAAATCGTTAATCAATAAAAAAAGGATTATCGGAATTTCAAACAAAATTCATAAAGATTTAGATATTACTCAAATTCAAAAAGATATTAGAAAAATAACTCATAAACTTTTTACAGGAAATATTTCTTGTATTATCCACCTTGCTGCCATGACAGGTGTTGATGAATGTCAAAAATTTCCCGAAGCTTGTTTTCAAATAAATGTTGTTGGCACACAAAAAATGTTGGAGGTTGCAAGAAAGAAAAACTGTAAATTTCTTTTCGTAAGCACAAGTCATGTTTATGGCATTCCAAGCAAGTTACCGGTAGCAGAAGATGATCCAAAAAATCCTATTAGCATCTATTCTGCCAGTAAATTAGCAGCAGAACATTGTTGTGAAGCATACTCAAAAACATATGGCATTGATGTTGCAATTATAAGACTTTTCTCGGTATATGGTCCTAGTTCTCCAAACTATAATGTGGTTAACAGAATAATTTCTCAACTTTTAACTAAAGATACTATTATGATGGGAAATTTATATCCTAAACGAGATTTTGTTTACATTACTGATGCAGTCCAAGCGATCAATATCGTTATGAAGAAAATGAAAGGATTTGATACCTATAATGTAGGAACTGGTAAGAGCTATTCTATAGGAGAAGTAGGTGAATTACTCAAAAAAATTTCTAGAAAAAATACAAAAATAAAATCTACAAAATCATTTTCTAGAAAACTTGAAATTAAGAATATTTATGCAAATTCCAAAAAATTAAAAAATTTAGGATGGAAGCCCATGATCCCTCTTAAGGTTGGATTGAAAAAGACTTTGAGCGGTGAAAAAGTTTGAAGATCTTGTGTATAACACAAAGATTTTTTCCAGCCGTCGGTGGCGCTGAGCAAATTGTGAAAAGATACATGGACTTTCTTTCGACAAATCATGACGTTACAGTTTACACAACCAACGCATTAGAACTTAATTCCTTTTGGGATTCAAAGGCCAAAACAGTTGTTGACCCTCCTAATGTCAATTATGAGGTAAGGAGATACCCTATTTTAGTTCCAGCCAAGATTTCGAACCCTCAAGAAGTGCACTTTTTATCAACACATTATCCTGGTCCATTTTGTCCTACAATGTGGAAAGATTTGTTAAATATGAAAAATAGATTTGATTTAATCATTGTTTCAGCATTTCCCTATGATCATGTGATACCTGCTGTTGTTGCTTCAAAAAAATTTAATATTCCATTAATTACCATTCCACACTTACATCTGGAATTTCCTTATTCCTATTTTACAGGATTGAGGCTTTCCCTTTTAGATGCATCAGATATCTTAGTTGTAAACACAAATGAAGAGAAAAATGTTCTAGAGAATTTTAAGATAGACTACTCAAAAATCTATATTATTTCTCCGGGTATAGATATATCAATAAAATCAGAAACAATTGATCTGAGAAAAAAACTGAACATTGATCAAAAATCGTTAGTTGTATTGTTTGGTGGTACAAAATCCAAAGAAAAAGGATTACTTAACTTAATAGAAACTTTGAAGAAGTTATGGGATAAACAAGATATTAAACTAGTTATCTTTGGACCATCAACCAAAGATTTTGAAAATTACTTTAAAACACAAAACCAAAAAACAAAAAACAACATCATTGATCTAGGATTAATCTCAGATGAAGAAAAGTGTAACGCATTTAGTTTTTGTGATATCTTAGCTGTACCCTCAAGAGCTGAATCTTTTGGAATTGTATATCTTGAAGCTTGGCTTCATAAAAAGCCAGTAATTGGATGTAACATTCTAGCGGTCTGTGAGGTGATAGACAACGAGGAAAATGGGATATTGGTAAATTTCGATGATTGTAATCAACTTTCTGATGCTATTTTGAAACTATCGAATCCCAAAGTCAGAAAAAAACTAGGTGAAAATGGATTTAAAAAGCTGATAGAAAAATATGATTCTAAAAAACTTTGTCAAGAGTTTGAAGATTTATGCATTAAAATTGTTTCAAAATAATGCTGCCTAGGATAACTTCATCGATTTTATACCTACACCTAATGGAAAATCAGGAATATCCCCTAACACATATCTTGGAGACCAACATTTTTCTGTCGAAATTGTAATTTTTGAGATATCTTGAATAATAAGCTCTGGATTAATCCTAAAATTTAATTGGCGTTCAGAAAAAGTTGAGCAAGAAAATTCACCTATTTTGGTATCTTCAAATTTAACTTCACCATTAATTTTAGGAATTGCAATAAGGTTTATCGTAAGAGTTAAAGGCTTCTTTTCACGTGTTTTAAAATAAAATGAAGCATCCTTTTGCGTAAAAGCTATTGCTTTACCAAATAAATGAGGAATAAATAAACTACCCATTCCAACATTTTCAAATCCTCTATTATTATCAAAGTCAACTGTATTGTTTATTTCCATTTTTGCCAAGGTTTTTCGCATGGAGGAATCTAAAAATTTCAAAGACTCATTCAAAAGCTCAGGGTTTATGGTAAATTTACTAACATATTTTTTTTTAATGTAGATTTTTCCTGTTATTTCGCCTATTTTCAACTTTAGACCATAGTAAAGAAGTTTAACTGTATTTTGATTGGTAAATACAGACTTTTGTCTATTTTTATACAAAGTTGAAATTATTTTTTTCACAATTTTTCAAATCCTAAATAGAATAATTCTATAATCACTTTTAGTCCTTCATAGTCAGTTTTTTAGTTTATTCATCATGCTAATATACGACTGTATTACCTCTACTGGATTACCTGATTTGACAATTGTTCCATTATCTAATAAAATTATTCGATCACAAAATTCCTCTAATTGTTTGAAATCATGACTTACAAAAATTATAGCTTTTCCAGATTCTCTAATTTTTTGAAACACAGCAGCACTTTTTTTTTGGAAAGCATAGTCTCCTACTGATAATACTTCATCAATCAATAAAATATCTGGATTAACGCACAAGGCTGTTGAAACTGCCAATCTCATTAACATTCCTGTTGAAAAATCTTTGACCTTAGTGTCTGCAAATTCTTCTAATTCTGCAAAATTTATTACATCGTTAATTTTCTTTACCATACTTTTTCTATTTTCTCCTAAAATTGTTCCATAAAGAACAATGTTTTGTTTTGCTGTAAGGTCTGGATGAAATCCCGACCCCAATGATATAAACGATGAAATGGTTCCTTTCAGCTCAACGCTTCCTGAGGTGGGCCTCAGAATTTTTCCTATAATCTTTAGTAATGTAGTTTTCCCTGATCCATTTCTTCCTAATATCCCAAGGACTTCTCCCTTTCTTAATTCAAATGAAATGTCATCTAAAACTTTTAATTTCGTGTAACCTGCCTTTCTTGAAATAAAAGTTTTAAATTTATAAAAAACATCTATTTCATCTTCATGATAAATTCTAAAAACTCTGGTTAAATTTTTGACATTTACCAATATTTGATTCAAATTTGCTTTCTTGCTCATATGATCTCATCCGTTCTTTGGTCTAACTTTCTGAAGATTAACCATCCTACAATTAAAACTGCGAAACTAGTACTAAAAACGTAAATCAGATCAGAAGATGATGGCCAAGTATCAAATAATAGAGCATCATGAGCCATTTCCATCAATAACGCAAGAGGATTCAATCTCACAATTTCAGAAATTGGTTTTGGAAGAAAGTCTATCATATAAAATATGGGTGTAAGAAAAAATAATGCCTGCATCAATACTGTCCAAATTACCCTCACATCCCTAAAACGTACATTTAGTGCCGATAAAGGAAATGAAATTCCTAAAGAAAAAATTGCTAATAATATTACAAATACTGGTAAAAAAACTACTGTAATAGTTGGTGTAAATTGAAAAACAATTATGAATACAACAACAATTGTAGATTCTATTAACATCATTAAAAATGCTGTAAGGTTTGCTGATATTGCAAAAACTTCCCTTTTTACATAAACTGATTTAATGATCCCTGCTTTTCCTAACATGCTTTCTACAGACATTGAAGTGCTTCGGGTAAACATATTGTACATAGTCAAACTTAAAATCAAAAATATTGGAAAATTCTCAATACTATTAATTAGAATAGTACTAAATACAAGATTCAATATTGACAAGATTAACAATGGTTCAAGAAATGACCACCCAACACCTAAAATTGAATTTCTATATCTCAATTTTAAATCCATAATAGCAAAGGTCCGGATTAACGACCGAAAATTGATGATTTCTTTGATTTCTGTTAACATTACACTTCGTGATTTAATAATAGATTAATCATGGTTTCGTTTTGAACTTTTATTAGAGCCTTCCTTCATATTGTGAAAAGGTTTATGGAATTTTGAAAATTACTTCAATTCATCAATTTACGCCTGTTCTAGCAATGCATGATGCAATTGGTGAAACAGTTATCAAAATACAAAAAAGATTGAAGATTTTGGGATATGACTCAAAAATATTTGTTGAAAAACCTATACCTCAGACCTCAAAAATAGGAATAAAATATACAGAATACAAACCCAATAATTCTGATCTGATTATTTATCATCATTCTATTGGTTCTGAATTATCCGATTTTGTTTCTGACTTAAAAGTCCCAAAAGTTGTTTGTTTTCATAATATAACCAAACCCCATTTTTTCGAGAAATATAATAAAACTCTCTCCTTAGAAATGGAAAAAGGACTATCTGAATTACAAAAATTAGTTAAAAAGTTTCAATATGTTATGGGAGCTTCAGATTACACAAAACAAGAATTAAGTAAATTAGGATTCAAGAATATTTTACCATTCAACTATTTTATTGATCTTGAAAGATTTAACGATCTAAAATTAAACTCAAAAATTATTAAAAAATATGAAAAAACTACCAATGTAATATTTGTTGGAAGAAAAGTACCAAATAAAAAAATTGAAGATTTATTGAAAGTATTTGCTTATTTTAAAATTTTTAATCCAAACTCAAAACTTTTTCTTTTGGGTGGTAGTTGGTCTGTGGAAAGTTACAATGAAGAATTATCTCAATGGATGGAAATCCTTCATTTGAATAACAATGATGTGATCTTCATTGATACTCTTACTGATGAAGATTTAGCAACATATTACAAAATATCCGATATTTTTCTATGTCTGAGTGAACATGAAGGATTTTGTATACCTCTAGTAGAAGCAATGTTTTTTAAGATTCCAATTGTTGCTTTTAATTCGACTTCAATTCCTAGCACTTTGGGTAATAGCGGAATTTTATTAAACCATAAAAAATATCCCGAAATAGCTGAGATTTTACATATTATTACCACTAATGATGAAATCAAACGAAGAATTTTAGAGGGACAAAACGAAAGAGTCAAACACTTTACGAACGAAAAGGCTGAAAAAATCCTCAACGATAATATTGAATTTTTACTGAAAAAACTTTGATTATATAATAGGATTTGTCAAAATATTATTTATCACCTCTTTTATTATCAAAAGATATTGGATGAAACAATCAAAGTCCTGGATATAATGAAAAAAATTCGAACCGAAATTGATGAAAATAAGAAAAATCAAAGTAAATTAACCGTAGAGAATCTAATAACCTTCGCTTCAAATGGTGTTCAAGAAAGAATGAAAAAAATTCTTTTAGAAAATTCAAAAAGATCTAAAGAGCTTAAACATTTACAATCACTAGATCTTAACGAAGAACCACAACTAGATTTTTTGAATCAATCCAAATTAGAACAAGAACTACAAAAAGCAAACGAATCTGTTTCTATTCAAACATATAATGAAATTAACACATCTAAATCTGCCTTAATTAGAAATCTAGTTTTAAAAATTCGTAAAATTTTACAAGAGGAGATACGTTTTACATTAAATCCAATTGTAGATAAACAAACACAATTCAATACACATGCAGTTAGAGTACTTAACGAAATGAACCAAAAACAAAATGAAATGAACCAAAAAGAAAATGAAATGAACCAAAAACAAAATGAAATGGACCAAAAACAAAATGAAATGGACCAAAAACAAAAAAATTCTGAGTCAGAATTATCCAAAACATTAATCAGTTTAGAAATATCTCATACGTATAATGAATTACTAAAACGTGAACCCACTAAAGATGAATTTGACAAGTGGCTAAAAGAATTTGGTGAAGGTAAACTTCATGAATTAAGTGAATTTAGATTTACAATCATGCGTTCTAAAGAATATCAAAACATCAAAGAAAATCAAAAATATGAAGATCTTCTCATGGTTAAAAAATTCAAGGATAGAAAAGAATTATCTGATGCACTTGATAGTGAAAGAAAAAACAATTTCCCTCATGTTTTGTCCTTTGTGGATTTTGATAAAATAATCGGTGCAAATACTAACCCGTTCGTTGAAAGACACACCGAATACCTTTGGGTTTTAAAAAAACTGCCAACTACAGGTAACTTGTTAGATGTAGGATGTTTAGATAGTGAATTTGCAAATGAGCTGACAAAGGTCAAAAATTTGCAGGTTTATGGCGTTGATATTAGATCAACAAAGGAAAAACTTCTATTCAAGTTTAAGCAAGAAGATGCCTGTCAATTTTCCTTCAATGATGATTATTTTGATTTGATAACGATTATTTCAAGTATAGAACACTTTGGAATGGATGTATATGGTTCTAAAAAAAGCAATGATGCTGACAAAGCCGCAATAATGGAAATAAGAAGAGTGCTAAAACCTGATGGATTGATATTTTTAACTATTCCTTTTGGAAAATATTCAAAATCTTGGTCACGCGTGTACAACACTCAATCACTAAAGGCACTTTTAGATGATTTCAATATTTTAGAAGAACAATATTTTGAACAAACAGATTTTGGTTGGGTAGACACTACAAAGGAAGTTGCAGAAACCAATGAAGGAGCTAAGTTTAGAAAAGACGAAGAATCCAGCGGAGCCATTGCGTGTATTTTGGCCAAGAAAAAATAAACTGATAGATTTAGATGAACTCAAATAGAAAAATAATTTTTGTAACGCCATGGTATGGAAAATTTGCTAATGGAGGAGCTGAAACACTTTGTAAAACAGTGGCAGAACACCTTCATCATTTAGGACATAAAATAGAAATCTATACAACATGTTCCAAACAATTTCCAAGTTCTTGGGAAAATGATTTCAAACCAGGTAAATATGTTGAAAATGGTTTAACGGTTAGAAGATTTCAAGTAGATTCAAGAAATGGGGATGTATTTAATTTCATAAACCAAAAGATACTCTCAGCAACTCCAATTTCTGAGGAAGATGAATATCTTTTTTTTAAAAATAATATAAATAGCACTGAAATGATGGAGGCGATAAGACAAGATTCTGACTGTTTGTTTGTTTTCATACCATATCTTTATGGTACTACATTTTTTGGTTGTCTAATTCACCCAGAACGATCGATAATGATTCCTTGTTTACACGATGAAGGATATTCAAAAATGAAGTTGATGAAGGATGCTATTTCAAAGGTGCACGCACTAGTGTTTAATTCCGATGCGGAAAGAGATTTGGCTAAATCGCTGATTGGTAAATTACCAACATATCAAGTTATTGGAGTCGGTATTGATCAACAGTCAGAATCCACTCCTCAAAACTTCAAAAAAAAATACAATCTTGATAAATTTATTTTATGTGCTGGTAGAAAAGACGATGGTAAAAATACTCCTTTACTTGTAGATTACTTTTGTAAATTCTTGGAAAGGAACAACACCGATCTAAAATTAGTATTGACTGGAAAAGGTTACGTCAATATACCTCAACAATATTCTAAAAATACCTTAGACTTGTTTTTAACAAAGGATGAACTCTATGATGCATATTCGGCTGCAACAATCTTTTGTTTGCCTTCTGTAAATGAAAGTTTTTCGATAGCAATAATGGAATCTTGGTTAAACAACGTACCTGTTTTAGTAAATGGAAATTGTAAAGTAACAAAAGAGCATTGCATTAAAAGTAATGGCGGATTATTTTTTGAGAATTTTGAAGAATTTGAAGAATGCATAAAATTTCTTCTTAAAAATGAAGACATTAGAAATAAACTAGGTGAAAACGGACAACGTTATGTTAAAAATAATTTTAATTGGGACAAGATAACTGCAGCTTATCAAGAATTTTTCAAATCATTAAATTCATAGATTTTACACGGGTGTCAGTTTAGCTGTAACCTCATAAATTTCTCAGTAAAACATCAATTGTTAATTGGTCCCCTTTTTCAAGAAGGGACTCTACCAAACGCCCTCCAATAAAGCCAGTTCCACCAGTAATGAATATACTCATAATTCAATATAATGAAAAAGTGTATCTTTTGATATGTGTTGTGAAGACTGAGACAAACCAAAAAACAAACCGTTTACATATTGTCTCTAACTTTAAAAAACTAAATTGATGAAGCTAGCCTATATTCTAGCATTTAATGAGGAAAAAACCATAGGAGAAATTGTAGTAATATTACTAAAGAAATCCATTTGTTCATAAATTCAAGTCATATTTGGAGAAATATACCATTGAATCAATAGTGTAAGTTTGCATAAAATTCTATTGAATAATATTATTACGTATCATATTTCGTTTTTTGTTGTGATGTTCATAACCAACCTTTTGTAATAGTTTCAAGTAGATTTTTTTGGGCATGGAGCTAAGAGCAACTAATAAAGTATTAATTATTTTTACAGCATTAATTTTCACCACTGTTACTTTAACAGCATTTGCAGCTGATGGAGATAATATTGCAGATGATCCGGTTTCAAGTGTAAAATATCTAAAAGAA
>SDBV01002154.1_pt1 | contig 29497 bp, 13 predicted proteins | sample 2277081 | NCBI WGS metagenome assembly SDBV01 (sample SAMN10402039, study PRJNA504765) | marine sediment metagenome | isolation source: marine sediment core GS10_PC15, 223 cmbsf | place: Arctic Ocean: Southern Knipovich Ridge | collected 2010
CGCAGCAATTACCCGACGGTCGTTTATCCGAAATCGAGCGAGACGGCCCAGCCGCCTTGGCTCGAAAAGCATGGCCTGCCGAAGAAGCCTTTTGCCAAGGACGCCGTGGCGAACCTTCCTCGCGCCCAGGTGAAGCAGTTCCAGGCGATCGATCAGTTCCACAGTTTCTATCCCATGGAAGTCGTGGCAACCGCCGGCGAAGTTGCCGGTTTACTACAGAAGCATGAGGATGCCTTATATCTTCTCTTTCCGGAAGACCGCCGCTATCCCATCCGCATGACCGAGGACCTGCCCAGGCGATGGATCAAGGCAGGACCGCGACCCGTTTTCCAGGCACAAGCCGCCCGTGGCGAGTATTATGCTTTCCAGATCGGGGTGTTCGCTTGCCGGTCGGACGTGAAGAATCTGGCGGTTCGTTTCGGCGATCTGAAATCGGTCGACGGTAACGAAACCATACCGGCCGGACAATTCACGTGTTTCAACACCGGCGGGAGCGATTGTACGGGCAGACGTTTTGATAAGACGTGTTCGGTCCCCAAGGGGAAAGTCCAGGCCTTGTGGTGCGGCGTGCAGATCCCACCGACAGCCCGGCCCGGCGAGTATGTCGCCCTGGTGACTCTCAAGCCTGAAAGAGTGCCGAGCCGTCAGGTCGAGCTCCGGCTTACGGTTTCCCAAAAGGTACTCTCCGACGCCGGAGACAGCGAACCTTGGCGCCATTCGCGGCTGCGTTGGCTGAACTCTCGGCTGGCGTTCGACGACGAGGTGGTCGCGCCCTATACGCCGCTTGCGGTCGAGAATAACGCCATCCGGTGCCTGGGGAGAAAAGTGACCCTCGGTACAAGCGGACTGCCTGAGAGGATTCAAAGTTACTTTGCCCCGGAGATGACCCGGCTGCAAAAGAGCCCTCGGGAAGTCCTGGCGGCGCCTATCGAATTGATCATCACCGATAGCGAGGGAAAAGCGTGGGCTTGGCGGGAACAGCAGATGGCTTTTTCCGGACAGACCACCGGGGAAGTCACCTGGGAAAGTCGCGGCCGCGCTGGACCGATCTCGCTGAAGTGCGAAGGCCGGATGGAGTTCGACGGGTTTCTCGATTTCGTCGTGGAACTCAAAGCCGAGGAAACGACCAACCTGGGTGATATCCGTCTGGAAGTGCCCCTGTTGAAATCCGCAGCCAAGTACATTCTGGGAATGGGCGTCAAGGGCGGATATCGTCCCCGGGAGTTGCAATGGAAATGGGACCAGAAAAAGAACCAGGATTCCGTCTGGCTCGGAGACGTCAACGCCGGACTGCGAGTCAGCTTTCGAGATCAGCGATACGAACGCCCGTTGAATACCAACTTCTACCTGCGCAAGCCGCTGGTCATGCCGCGTTCTTGGTGCAATGACGGCCGCGGCGGATGCGATCTGATCGAGGTTGGCGCGGATCGGGTGTTGATCAGGGCCTATTGCGGCCCGCGAACTCTTTCGGCCGGCGAGAGGCTCTATTTCAATTTCAGCCTGTACGTCACGCCCTTTCGACCGATCAACCCTAAGCGGCAATGGGCCACCCGATTCTATCATAGTTACAAGCCGGTCGACGAGATCGCCCCCACCGGAGCGAACACGATCAACGTGCATCATGCCAACCAGATCAATCCTTACATCAATTATCCGTTTCTACGGCCCGATGCGATGAAGGGCTATATCGACGCGGCGCATGCCCGAGACATGAAGGTCAAGATCTACTATACGGTCCGCGAGCTGTCGAACCGCGCTCCGGAACTCTTTGCCCTGCGCAGCCTCGGCGAGGAGATCTTCTTTCCTGGCGAGGGGGGTGGTTTTTCCTGGCTGCAGGAGCATCTGGGGGCGGATTATATCGCCGCCTGGTATGTCCCCAAGCTCGAAGACGCCGCCATCATCAACAGCGGCGTGTCGCGCTGGCACAACTACTATGTGGAAGGGCTCAACTGGCTCGCTCAAAACGTCGAGATCGACGGCCTGTATATCGACGACGTGGCCTTCGACCGGACCACCATGAAACGGGTTCGAAAGGTGCTGGACCGCAATCGCCCGGGGGCCCTGATCGATCTGCATTCGGCCAACCAGTTCAACGTCCGCGACGGTTACGCCAACTCGGCCAACCTGTATATGGAACATTTTCCCTATATCGATCGCCTCTGGTTCGGCGAATACTTCGACTACGACGGGCCGCCGGAATTCTGGTTGACGGAGATCTCGGGCATTCCCTTCGGCCTGATGGGCGAGATGCTCCAAGACGGCGGCAATCCCTACCGAGGCATGCTCTTCGGCATGACCTCGCGCCTTCCTTGGGCCGGCGATCCCACGTCGCTGTGGAAGGTCTGGGATGATTTCGAGATCCAGAGCGCCGACATGTACGGGTTCTGGGCCCCGTCCTGCCCGGTCAAGACCGATCACCCCGACGTGCTGGCCACAGCCTATGTCAAACCCAAGGAAGTGCTGATCGCGATCGCGAGCTGGGCACCCGAGGATGTTCGCGTGCAGCTTGAAATCGACTGGGCCGCGTTGGGCCTCGATCCGGACCAAGCCGTCCTCGAAGCACCTTTCATCAAGGATTTCCAAGAGCAAGCCCGCTTTCGACCGGCAGATCCCATCCCGCTAAAAACCGCCCGCGGCTGGCTGTTGATCCTTACCCAGTAGCTTGTAAGGTGCGTTTCACGCACCCTACTGCAACGTCGGCATGGCGATCTCGCCGCGCAACTGGGCTTGGCCGGTCTCTTTCTCGAAGACGCCGTAGAAGAGCGAACTGCAGTCGAGCCATAACGTGATCCGGTGCATCTCCTCCTCGCTCAGCGCCACCTCGTAGTGGCCCTTCTTGAGGATCTCGTAGAGCTTCGAGGCGTGGGCGCCGAACTTGCCGGGTGTGGTGCGGTAGCCGTCGCCGTAGTTGTAGAAACCGTACTTCGGGGCCAGACTGACGTACGAGGCGAACCAGTTGCGCTGGATCGGCTCGCGGGCCAGATTCGGCGCCGTCTCGGCCTCCTTGGCGTGACACTCGACGCAATGCTGATCCAACACCGGTTGGACCAACTGCGGATAGCTGAACGGGTTCGAGCCTTCCACGTCCGGCTTCAGCCGCGAGGGTTCGCGACGCAGTGCCAGCGGCAGATCGGTCGGCATCTGGGGCGTGCGATGACGCTGATTGTGGCAGCCTTGGCACACTAACCGCTCGCCGGCCTGCAAATACGTGGCCGAGCGCATCGACTGCACGGCCAGACCGTTCTCGTCGATCGCTTGGAAGAAGATCTCCTTTTGGGCCGGCACAGCGAAATGGGCACTGCCGTCCTCTTCCACGGGCACGGTGCCCAATACATGCCGGACCGGGTTGACCGAATCCAGCGCTGAGGGCAGTCGCAACCCGGTCTCATGCGGCGGATGGCCCGAGGGAACCGACATCGGGAATACCTGCAGCACGCGCAGCGCGGTGATCTTGGTCCCTTGCGGCCAAGGCTTCAAGCTGTCGTACACATCGATCACCGAGATGGTCCCTTCCGGCACTTGGGCGTCATCGCCCAGCACGCGACCGACCTGGGGATGGTTGCCCGGCACGTCGAGCGCCACTTCCGGCGGTGCCGGCGGCGCGGTTTGCGGTCGCAAGGGGATCGGCCCTAGGCAGGCGATTTCGGGATCGCGATAGATCAGTTCCTTATTGCCGAACGCGTCGACCAGGTAGATCCCGTAGTTGCCCGGGCTGTAGGCGCCACCCTGGAAGCCGGCGCCCGGTTTCATCGTCGGATCGTAGACGCACAGGTAATAGTTCTCGCTCAACGGCCATGCGGTGCCGTAGACCTGGCCGCCACCTTGACTTTCGGGGAAGCCGACGTCGGGTGTGATGCGTTTGATCGGGGCCATGCCGTCGTCGTCCTCGACGTGCGGATCGATCAGCACCAACGACCCGTAGGCCTGGCCATGGTGCGGCGTGGCCGTGGCGACGTACTTATGCGAGCCGGGAACCGCCCGGACGTCCAACTCCATGTCGGGCCGCAGCGGTCGCGGCGCGAAATTGCCGTGCAGGGCGCGCGAGTCGCGCCCGTCGAGCGTGGTGATCCACGGCAAATGGGCCGTGCAGCCGAACCGGTCGACGTAATCCCAGCGAGTATAGATGATGCGTCCGTCGTGCGCCACGCTGGGATGCCACTCGTTGGATTCATGGAAGCTTAGACACCGAATATCACTGCCGTCGGCCGCCATGTCGTAGAGCGTATAGAGCGGGCAGACCCGGCCGCAGCGGAGATACCCGCCGCGTCGTTCCGAGATGAACGCAATCCGCCCGTTGGGCAACCAGCAGGGGTCGAAATCGTTGAAGGTGCCGTCGGTCAATTGTTCGAGGTTGGTGCCGTCGACGTTCACCTTGAAGACGTGGTAGCAACGCCCCTCGGCCCAATGCCCCTGGGTCGGATCGGTATGATGCCGATGCCGCATGTCGCCCGTGCATTCGACGAAGGAGAACAAGATGCTCTTGCCGTCGTAGGACAAGTCGTGCGCAAGGAACGCCCCGCCGCCGTTGTCCTGGCCGCCACGGTTACCCATCCCGTCGTACGAGACGCCCGGCGGCGTGCTCGGCCCGCCGGTCAGCTTCTGTCCCTTCAATCGCCCTCGCTCGACGACCGAGTCGGCCAGCACGTCGCGGACTTCGGCGTTGGGGCCGAATGGATCCGACAACACGTAGATCCCACCGCCGGGTGTGGCGGCCATGCCATAGTACTGATCACACATATGGTCGTATCGGGCCCGATGGTGCTTGGCGAACAGGATCCTGTCGAAATTCAACAGCGGGTTGGAGAAGGCGATTGTCCGTCGCACTTGATACGCTTTTTCGAACAGTTCGAATCGGCCTTCGCCGTCCGGCAAATCGACCTCGGTGGCGGCGGCCTGCAATGCGGCTAACTCTTGTTCCAAGGCCGCAAGGTCGCCCACGCCGGGCATCCGTTTCAGGTCGTCCAGCAGCAGGGCCGTGCGCCGCAGGATAACATCCAGCGGATCGCGGTCCGACTTGTCGATCAGTGCGGCCGGATGATGAACCTGATCGGCCACCTTGGCGAAATGGCCCCGACGCTTCAAATCATCCTGCAAGGCAAGGAACCGCTCGGCCGCTTCGCTTTTCGGCCTGCCATCTGCGGCGAGTAGTTTGGCCGGCCGATTGCGGCTGGTGAACTGGACGCCCTCGCTGAGGATCTTCAACTCGGCAATCGAGGTCCAGGGCCGGCCGTCGGTCTCCGAAAGGGCCCGTAGGCAGACATAGCGTCCTTGCTTCTTCTCGGGCAAGGTGACCGTCTTCTCGTCCGCGTTTTTCTCAAAGGTTCCCTTGGCGGTCGGCGGGCCCAAGTTCTTCGGGTCGTCGGCCACGTAGAACTCGTAGTCGACGATATACCCTTCCGTGCCGCTGCGTCGGGGCAAGTAGCTAAAGCCACCGATCTGGAACGGCTCGCCCAGGTCGACGACGATCTGATGCGGATGTTTCGGTATGGGGAGAGTGCATAGCGTATGCCACATGGTCCCCGGGTCGCCGTCCATGGCCCGAGTGCCTTCATAGCCGGCAAAATCACTGTCGACGCTGATCCGCACCGGCACGACCTTCGGCTCCGCTTCCGCCGCCGCGGCGACGTTGAATGTTCCAAACAAGGTACACAAGAGAATGATAGAAACAATGGCCGGCCGATTCATCTACGGAACCTCCAAGTTCTTTCGTGGAAACGAACCGCGTTCGGTTAGGAACGTCGCTTTAGCCTTCATTCTAACCGCCCTGCTGGGGGAGCGTCAAGTTTGGCTGCGGATTGCCGTCTGTTCCCCTGGACCGTAGAATGGGCCCAAAAGGACGACTCAAACGTCAATACCCGCAATCGAAGGAGATCGGGCCATGTCAGCATTTTTTCGCTATTTGATAGGTTTTTGGATGTTTTCGGCCCTGGGCCTGTCCGCGTGGGCACAAGTCCCCAACAACGAATTCAACGAGGGCAACGATGGCCCGGACGCCTGGACCCTGGCCGGCGGGCAAGGGCGTTGGGTCGACCGCGAGATTCTCGAAGTGACCGGCACGAGCGACGACTCGAACTCTTGGCACATCAACCACCCGCTGAAGCCGGGTGGCTTGTATCGTTTTCAAACACGTGCCCGACGTGTCGGCGGCAATGGCTATACGATCGCCGGGCCCGTGTTCGCCAATCGCGACTACCATCCCGGCAACAACTGGCAATGGATCGGCCATGTGTTCCGCGTGCCCGACGAGGTGGCGGATCACACGCTGCGCGTCGGCCAGTGGCGCGCCGAGGGGTCGATTCAATTCGATGCCGTCCGTCTGCATGAAGTGATGCCCGTGCATAAGGCGGTCGGCCAACTCGTGCTGGGCGAGGGCGAGTTGATTCGTGACGGTAAGTATCGGTTCCTGGCCAACTACGATCACCCGGGCAGCAACTACCATCGACCGCTACACAGCACCAATGCCACGTTCAACAGCAACCGCTGGTGGATCGCCGAGGGGTCGCACGTCACCTACCGCTTCGCCTTGCCGGGCCATAAGTTTCTCGCCGGCGAGTTGAGCTTCAATGTAAACTATCACGTCAGCGGCAGTTGCCAGGCGGAAGTCAGCCGCGACGGGACCGATTGGCGCCCGGTGGCCACGCAATCGGCCATAGGCACGGCCAATGGAAAGCTGCCCGCAGAACTCCTGCCGGCCGAGACCCTGTTTGTCCGACTGACCCCGCCGCCGGAAGGCGGGAACCTGCAAGTCAACCGCCTGGAACTGTCGGCCCGATTGGACGGCTCGCCGAAGGACGCCATGGGCGAGACGATCTATGCCCACCTGCAGGCAGCTCAGCCGGGTATCGAACTTCAACGGATGACCTTGCAGGAAAGTTCGTCGGCCGGCCGGAAGACGCTCGTCCTCGAAGCGAAGAACACCGGAACGAAATCCGTTCGCGCCGTCTTGGGGGCGACGGTCCGTGTGTCGGGTGACAGCAAAGCTCTGCCGGTCAGGACGGCCGAACTGGCCGCGGAGGGGTCGGCCGAATTTCGAGTCGAACTGCCGACCGAACAGCCGGGTGAACATCAAGTCGAACTGGAACTCGGCGGATCGAATTCGGGATTCGTTCGAACTCGACTGACCTATACCGTGCCCGACTACTATCGGACCGACTACGGCCACCGGCTCGACGACATCTCCGGCAATACGGTCGTCTGGTGGTGCGATGCGACACACAAGATCGCGCCGAAGCGATCGGTCCCGAGAGTGTCCGGCTCCGAAGTTAAACTCTCGGCGGCCGGCAACGACTTCGAGGCCGTGCAGATCGTAGTTCGGCCCAAGGAAACGCTTCACGGACTCTCGGCCACCGCCACGGCACTGAGCGGTCCGTTGGGCGAAACCATCCCGGCCGACCACGTGCAAATCCTGCGGGTGGGTTATCACTTCGTCGATCAGCCGACCGATCACACGGGCGTGCGCGACTTCTGGCCCGACGCCTTGCCGCCCTTGGATCGACCGATCGACGTCGAGGCCGGCAGCAATCAACCGCTGTGGGTGCTGGTCCACGTGCCGCACAGCGCCAAGGCCGGCTACTACACCGGCAAGGTGTTGCTCAACGCTGAAGGTTTCTCGGCCGAGGTGCCGCTGACATTGCACGTGTGGAACTTCTCGCTGCCCGTGCGAAACCATATCGAAACGGCCTTCGGCTTCACGCCGGGCGAAGTCTTTCGCTATCACGGGCTGAAGACCGTCGAGCAGAAGCGGCAGGTGTTGGAGATGTATTGGCAGAGTTTCGCCGACCATCGCATGAGTCCTTACAATCCCACGCCGCTGGACCCGATCCGTGTGAACTTCGCTGCCGACGCCGATCCGCCGCGCACGGAGATTGACTTCTCGGCGTTCGATCGGGCCATGACTCGAGCGGTCGAGAAGTTTCATTTCACCAATTTCCGTCTGCCAATGCAAGGCATGGGCAGCGGCTCGTATCACTCGCGGTCCAATCCGCGTATCGGCGGTTTTGGCGAACAGACGCCCGAGTATCAGGCCATGTTCGCCAGCTATGTGAAACAACTGGAAGAACACCTGCGCGAAAAGGGCTGGCTCGAGATGGCCTATATCTATTGGTTCGACGAGCCGAGCCCGAAAGATTACGGCTTCGTGGCCAACGGGATGCGGCGGCTGAGGAAGTATGCCCCGGGCCTGCCGCGGATGCTGACCGAAGAGCCGGCCGACAACGAGTTGACCGACGTGGTCGATATCTGGTGTCCGATCAGCTACAACTTCGATCAGGAAAAGGCCCAACAGCGACGGGCCGACGGGCAGCGGTTCTGGTGGTATGTCTGCACGGCTCCCAAAGCTCCGTACTGCACGTTGTTCATCGACCATTCGGCCACCGAACTTCGGACTTGGCTCTGGCAAACCTGGCAACGGGACATCTCGGGCGTGCTGGTCTGGCAGAGCAACTACTGGACCTCCGACACGGCCTTTCCCGAGAGTCCGCAGAATCCGTACGAAGACCCCATGGGCTACGTCACCGGCTATTCGACGCCCAAGGGCACGAAGTTGGCCTGGGGTAACGGCGACGGACGTTTCATCTATCCACCCGAGTCGGCCGCCACACCCGCCACGGAACCGATAATCGCCCCGCCGGTCTCCAGCATCCGTTGGGAGATGCTTCGCGAGGGGATCGAAGACTACGAGATGCTCTACCTGCTTCGCCAGCTATTGAGCCAACATCGCGACGAGCTGACCGCGAACGAGATCGAACAGTACGAGGCCTTGCTGAAGGTCCCCGACGAGATCACCCAAGACATGACCACCTTCACCACCGACCCCAGGCCGATCTATGCCCGACGAGCAAAAGTTGCCCAGGCCATTGAACAATTGGTTCGATAGACGGTAGCCGTTGACCAGCCTCGACGGAATCATTGGACAGGATGAACAGGATTAACAAGATGGGGACGAGGAAGAATGGAAAACCGGGAAGAAGGGAAGCTGACTGAGTATGTGCGGCGGCTCTTCCAAAACCTATCTTCTTTTTTCCCGTTTTCCTCCTTTCCCCTTTTTCCTCCCTCATAACACAGGCTTTTCTCTACCGTTTGCCGGCGATGCCTTTGCTGTAGGCGCGGAGTAGATCGGATAGTTTCGAGGGGACCGGGTGGTGGCTGCCTTCGCGCATTTGGCGCAGATCGTCGGTGTCGGTCTTGCCGCCGCCGAGTTCCGTGCCGCGAGGACGTAACCCCAGGCTGCGGATGGCCTCTTCGAGCTTCTTTCGGGCCGCCTTGCCGCCGGAACTCTTTCGCGCTGCCAAATCCTTCATCCGCTGCCACTTGTCGATAAACCGCTGGGCCTCGTCGGGCGTCCAACCCAGCCGATCCAGCAGCTCCGATTGATCCTGTTGCATCTGATCTCTCAGGTGCTCCAAGGCCAGATCGGTCCGTTTCCGCACGAAGTCAAGATTCGGATCGTCGCCGCCGGGTTCGGTCGTTTCGGGCGGCAAGGAGTCGTCGGGCGGTAGACTCGGTCGGCCGCCGCCTCCCGATTTACCCTGACCGCGGGCGGCTTGACCTTCCGAGGCTTCCCCCTGAGGTCGACCGCCGTCGGCCGGATCTTTTTGGGGCGTGCCGCGCCGGTCCGAATCGTCCTGCTGGGACGGTTCCTTGCCCGGTTGCCCGTCGGGTGTTTGCTGATCCGACTCTTGGCCGGGTTGCTTGCGGGAACCGGTCCCTTTTTCCTTGCCGGAACGACCCGTCTTCCCTTCGGCCGGGGCCTGATCGCCGGGGCCTTGGCCCGTTTCCGCGTCGCCTTGTTGACCCGGTTGCGGGCTGCCCTGTTGATCCTCGGCCTGGGTCCCGGCCGTTCCTTTGCCGGGCTGATTGGCGTCCTGTCCGCCGCCCTTCTTGCCGCCGCCGGATCGATCACCCGGCGTGTCGCTTTGCGAGTCGGACTGCTTGGGGCTGATGCTGGGCGACTCGGCCGGATCGGACTTCTCCCCCGGCTCCTTGCCCGGTTGGCCGGGCTGCTTCTCCTTCGGCGCGTTGCGCTGTTGCGGCGAGGGCGAGCCGCCTTGGTCGTCGGACTTCTCGCCGGCACCGGGTGACTGTTGTGAGTCGGGTTGGTGTTCTCCGCCCGGTTGACGATCCGTGTCCTGCTTGCCCGGCTCCTGTCGCGAACCGTCAGTCTGCCCCGCTGCGGACTCAGACTCGCCCTGCTTGGGCTCACCCTGCTTGCCGGCGCCTGGCTGCCTCTCGCCTTGGCCCGGTTGTTCTTGGCCCGGCTGGCCGTCTTGCCCTGATCCCGTTTGCTTTTCGCCGGGCGGTTGTTGCCCGTCTTGTGTTCCGCCGTCTTGTTGCGGCTCGCCCGGCTGCTGATCTCCTGTCTGTTGATCTCCCTTGGGTTGATCGCCCTTGGGTTGATCACTGGGCTGCTTGCCACCCGCTTGAGCGTCGCCTTGCTGGGATCCTTTTTGTTGCTCGGTCGGCTGTTGCTGTTCGGACGGTTCTTGACCGGCTTGCTGCTGGTCGGCTTGCTGTTGTTCGGGCGGTTGTTGCTGATCCTCTTGTTGCGTGTCTGCTTTTTCCTTTTCCATATCCTTGAGGATTTCCTCGAAGGCGTCGCCGTCCTGGGTGTCGCTGTCGATGGGCTCGGAAGGCTGCTGCTGGTCGGACTGATCGCCGGCGCCGTCGGGCGATGGTTTTGCCTGGCCCTCTTGTGGCTCTTCGGCGGGACTTTCCTCTTGGGGTTGCGGTTCGGTCGGTTGTTCGGCGGCCTTGCCCGGCTCGGAGGGCTCGGTCGGGGACTCTTCAGGCCGTAGCTGGTCGGGTCGCTCGCCGGGGAGCCGCTGTTGATCTCCTTGTTGCGGCTGTTGCGAAGCTTCGCCCGAGGATTGCTCGGCGTCCGGTGGCGTGTCGGGTCCGATGATCGTGATCCACTGCCCAGATGTCTCGGCCCGCCCGGGCCGCGGCTGCTTGTTGTCTTCGGCCTCGACCCAATAGACGACCCGATCGCCCGGCTTCAGGCCCAGCCGCTCCGGACGCAGCATGTAAGTCACCTCGAACGGGTCTTCCTGCTCGCCGTCGAGCAAGGGCCGGATGGGCAACCGTCGGCCGGCCTTTTCCGCTTTCAGCGCGACGCGGCCCAAAGCGAAATCGGGATCTTCGGCCCGCACCCGGATGGCAAGCTCCTCGTCCTGAGCCAACCGGACCTCTTCCTGTTTCGGCTCGACAATTTCGACCTCCGGCGGTAAGTCGGGAACCACGTCGATCCAATGGCGAACCGGACGCCGGTTCGAATTGCCCGAGGGGTCGGTCAGCCGCAGTTGATAGGAATCGTACTCCCCCCGGGTTGGATCGTCCTCGGCCAGCCGCAACGTGAACCGCCCGGTGGCCGATTGATCGTCGACCTTCATCTTCAGCTCGCGCCCGCCGTCGCAATTCAGATCGATTCTGGCCGAAGCGATCAGGCCGTTGGCCGTGGCATGGATCGTAACCTTCGTGCCCTCGATGGCCCGAATGTCACCCTGTCCGAGCACAACCCGGTTGGGTATGCCCGTATAGTCGGGATAGTCGTATTCGATTTTTTCGACCAGGATCGCCGGGGCAACGCGGACCTTTACGGCAAATCGCCGCGTGATGCAATCGCCGGCCCTCAGGTAATACTGCAAATCCTGCTGCAGTCCGAGTTCACCCGGCGGCAGTTTACATTGATACCGCTGAGAGTCTTCGGGTCGCTGCATGGTGATCGCCTGATCGACGCTCTGCCCGTCGGCCGTGGTGTAGTAGAGCAAAACGCTCTCGTCATCATCCAGGCCTTCGAACCGGGCCGACACTTCGAGCTGTTCGCCACGAAACTCGACGACGTCGCCGGGCGTAAGGTTCTCGATCGTGACTCGGGTGGGCGCGGCCCGATCGGCCCAAGGCCAGATCACTCGGGCCGCCGAGGTAAGCGGATTCTTGGGCGAGAGGACCAAGTACAAACAGAAGACGCCAAACACGCCGGCTAAGACGTACCCGCGCCGGATCACGTGGGTTCGGTCGACTTCCGTTTCCACCGGCACAGCGGCCAGATGGGAGGCGGCCTGATGTTCGACTTCCCGATAGACGCTCGGCGCGACTTCCTGGCGATGCCCCCTAAGCATCAGGAAATTGATCAGGCTGTTTTTCAGTGCCGGGCGGTTTTGCTCGATGGTATGGGCGGCAAACAGCGGGTTGATCCGATGCAGCAGCGGCGGCAAAAGATAGCGCACGGCAAACGCGCCGCCGGTGGCCAACATTCCCAGGAACAACAACAGCCGACCCCAGAACCCCAACCCGCCGACCACCACCCAATGGTCGATCACCGCGGCGGCCAACAGATAAACCAAGCCGCCGATCCCGAGGGTCAACAGCGCGTCGGCGATATCGACGCCTTTGACCTGGCGCCGCGTATGGCGCAGACGTTGATCGATAAAGGCTTCCACCCGGGTCTCGACGCCGGATTGGGAATCGCCTTCAGAAGTCACGTCAGGGGGTGCTTGACTGCTCGACATGGCAACTTTCTACACTTTTCTCACTATCAATTATAGACGCTAACGGCTTGAGTGGGGTTCCCAATTCCCGATCGGATATAAGATGTCGAGGACATGATATGGGCACGGAAGACGACTTGTGACCGCGCTCTCTTGTTCACCCCGGCGGCCAATGGCGAGGAAAAACAGCCACTCAGAGGGGTCGCGTTCTCCTTAAAGGCGGTTATTAACAGCCTTTCTTGGATTTTTTTGTCAATTTCCCCCAAATTCCTATTAGGGGCCTACCCCCCAGCAGAATATCTGTTAAGATTATAGTAGTAGCATGAGTCGTCCGCAGTGGGGACCAACCGCCGAGGCATCGTTGAAACCCTCTACAGAATTCTGTTGCACTGATTATCAATCTCATTAAGAGCCTCTTGCAACGGATAACCACGCAAACCGATTCGGCCCAACATGGGAAACCACGTTGTGGCTGCGGACAACCACGGGCGACTGACGCTGACGAGTTAGCCGACTTATTGAAAATCGATTTGGTCAAGAAGGCATTTGCGAACGGGTCCGGTGGCCGCGCGGCCGGACTATCAGACGCGGGATGCCCAGTGAATTGCAACGCGCGAAATAGAAGGAGTATCAAATGAGCGGAAAAATCACCGTCCTGATAGCCGACGACCATGAGGTCGTCCGTCGCGGACTACGGACCTTGTTTGCCGATACGGACATCGAAGTCATGGGCGAGGTGGACAACGGAACCGATGCCGTCAAGTTTGCTTTGGCGAACGACCCGGATGTCGCCATCCTGGACGTCCGCATGCCCGGCACCGACGGACTGACGGCCTTGGGGCGAATCAAGCTCGACAAGCCCGAGATGCCGATCTTGATCTTGTCGACCTTCGACAACCCGACGTACATTGCCCGGGCGGTAGCGCTTGGCGCCAGCGGATATGTGGTGAAGAGCTGCACCCGCGAGCATCTGATCAAGTGCATCCGCACGGCCGCGTCCGGCGAGAGCGCCTGGACTCGCGAGGAGTTGCGGCGCGTGACCGGCGCGTTGGCCACGCCCCGATTGGCCGCCGACGTCGAAGTGCCCTTGACCCAGCGTGAAAGCGAAGTGCTGCGTCAACTGGCTTACGGGCTGACCAACAAAGAGATCGCCTTGGCGTTGCACATCAGCTACGAGACGGTCAAGGAACACGTGCAGCACATCCTGCGGAAGATCGGCGTTTCCGACCGCACCCAGGCCGCTGTCTGGGCCGTGCGCAAGGAACTCGTGTAAAGCCGACGTGCTTACGATAAGAAACCGAACCGGGGACGGTCCGCAATGACCGTCCCCGGTTGCTTGCGCGGTAGGATAAGCCACTTGACGATTACTGCAACACCACGCTGGCCACCGGGTCGGGCCGAAGTACGAACGTGATGCGACCGCCGTCTCTTTGGACTTCAATCGCCCGAGCCGTTTGTCCGCCCTTGCATAGCGTGCAATCCTGCGGGTTACCCAACCGCTCTGCATCGAGCGAGATCGTCACTTCGGCCGGTTGGTAGTCGGGCGTGGTTGTCGTCTGGTCGATCACGTGCAAGACGTGCTTGCCGTCGACTTGGGTCAGGATGATCCGGTAGCGGTCGGCTTGACTGCAAGTGATCGTCGGCCCGCCGAGGGCCAACCGCAGTCCGCTCCAGAACGCCGGATTCTCTTGCAAGGCCGCCTCGCTGGTCGCGATCATGATCGCTTCTCCTTGGCCGAACCGGTTGCGGAGAATTATCGGGTGAGCATCCTCGGTGTCCAGTTCCGCCAGCACCTTGGCCGTGGTCGGCTCGACTTGCAGTGCCATGGGTCGGATGGCAACGTCAATATCGCCGAACGTCTGCTTCGCCTTGGCGGAGGCCCATTTCAGCGGCACGGTCGTCGGCCGGTTGGCCGCGTGGTCGTAACCGGTTGCGTCGAGTAGGCGGATGGCCTCCACGTCGGCATACTGCCGGTCTTGACCCTGATACAACTCGCCGAGGATCTTCACGCGGATGCGGTCCGTCGTGATCGTCTCGTCCAGCGGCGCCGAAATCAGCTGCTTGGTTGCCTTGCGAACCGACTTGACCAGCCGCCAACCGTCGCCGTCGGGCACTTCGACGTCGATGTCGGTCACCAGGTAGGACCCCGAACGACTGACCAACTCGACTTTGGCCACGTCGACCGGTTGGGCCAGGATGATCTCGGCCCAGTGCGGCATGGGCGTATCGCCGGAGGCCCAGGCGGTCGGTTGCCCGTCGACCAGATTCGCGGCCACATAGCCCTGGCCATACTCCGAATCGACTTTCACTTGGGTGCGGTTGGCCTTCTTGCCGAACTCGACTTGGCCTCGGTAGCGAACGCCAAACACGTCGGCCAAGGCATACTCGTCGCTCGGTTTGCCCATGGCGTCGATCATCGAGCCATGCCCGAAGGCAATCAGCCGTCCGCCCTGTTTGACGTACTGTCGCAGTTGTTCGATGTGTTTTTCATCCAACGGCGCCCGCTCGGGGAGGATGATGGTCGAAAACTGTGCCAACGACTCGGGCCAACTGCCGCGTTGCTGCGACTCGTACAGCACCCGGCTGAACAGGCCGGCTCGGCCCAGCACGTCACGCACAGCGAACGCCTGATCGATCGTGCTAAGCTGTCTGGCCTGATACGTTTTCCAGAGGGTATTCCCGGCGGTTAGCCCCGGTCCATCGTCTGCCGGCGTGCCGAGCACGATGCCCACGTCGGCATAGGGTCGGGCGTCTTTCAGTACCGGCTCGACGTCTTTGAACCATCGGCCGATGGCCTTGGCCCGTTGCAGGTCTTCGCCGAAGACGCCGGAGTGGTCGGGTGTCAGGCACATCATGAGGCCGGCCCCCTGGCACAAAGTAATCGCGGCGGCGGCGATCGCCTGCTTCTCGGTCATGCTGGCCGGCGGGGCTTTGTCTTCGGTGGGCGTAAACCACGAGCTGCACAAGAGCAGCGCGACATCGGTCGGTTTGCCCAGCACCCAGGCCATCCGCGCCAGCCGGTCGTTCGCATGGAAGTTATGGCCCTCGTCGCTGCCGTAGTCCAACCGCGGCCCGACCCACTTGTTCCATACGCCCGAGGCCAACATAGCGCCGCAGGCCCCGTTGGCAGTGAACACGCAGTCGGGCTGATGTTTCTCGGCGATCGGCCGCACCTCGTCGAGATAGCCAGCCAAGGTTCGCGCGTTGAACTCGGCCAACTGGGTCCCGGTCGCCTGATTGAACGGAACGCCGAACATCTTTTCAAAACCTTGTGCAGTCCACTTGCTCGACGTGTTGAGTCGTTCGCTGAAGATGTCGAACCAGACGCCGTCGACCCGACCGTAGTTGGTCATCAGTTCGCGGAACTGCTCGACCGAGAACTTGCGAAACGGCGAATGGAGCGTATGATACCGCGTCGGCCAGCCCGGGCTGAACACGATCGGGTTGCCGCTGTGATCCCGCAGGGCCCATTGGTCGAACTCGGGGTTGCCGTCGTTCAGTGCGTTGTAGTAGAAGACCAGCTTCAGGTCGCCGTCGTGGCAGGCGTCGGCCACCTCGCGCACGAAGTCGCGTTTGGTCTTGTAGCCGGTGGTCTTCGTATCGTGAAACACAAGCCCGTCGATCCACTTGTCGTAGAAGACCAGGTAGGTGGCCCCGGCCTCCTTGAAATCGGCGACCCAGCGGTCGGCGTCCATCTTGTTGCCAAGCCCCTCTTGCCACTCGTGGATCGTATAAGACTTCAACGGCTCATAGATATAACCGGTCATCACCGACAGCGTGGGCGAGCGATACCAGGACTCTTCGGCCAAAAGCGGCGACTCTTCGGCCAAAAGTGGCCGTGACACGAGCCAGACGAGCAGAAATGTGACGGCAGTTCTCATGCGGATTCTCCTTCAGTGTTCTTGGGACACGGTTGACCGTTAGGCCGTTTAGCAACCGCCGGTACGGCGGCTTTGCGGACAGGGGACATCACCGCGTCAAACCGCCGTACCGGCGGCTGCTAAACAAGGCATTAGAGCAAACTTTGGCCGATTATTCAACCTCCCTCGGACCATACCCGCTTGAAGGGGGCGGCCGTTCATGCTAAAAACATACTTATGAGCAGTATACAGCAACCTGCAATCGGAATCGACCTGGGCACGACCTTCTCGGCAGTGGCCCGGCTCGATCAGCGGGGAGTACCTCATACCTTGGTCAACGCCGAGGGCGATCGGACCACTCCCAGCGTGGTTTTGTTCGACGGGTCGGACGTCATCGTGGGCAAAGAGGCGCTGAAGGCCATGCCCAGCGAGCCGGAGGCGGTGGCCGAGTGCTCCAAACGCGACGTGGGCCATCGCGTGTTCCACAAGGTCTTCGGGGGAAAGCAATTTCCGCCCGAGGTGATCGAGGCCTGGATCCTCAACAAGCTCCGCGACGACGCCGCAGCGCAAGGCGGGCCGTTTAGCAGCGCGGTCATCACCGTGCCGGCCTACTTCGACGAGGTCCGACGCAAAGCCACCCAGGACGCCGGCTACATGGCAGGGCTCGAGGTGTTGGACATCATCAACGAGCCGACTGCCGCGGCCGTCTCGTTCGGGTTCCAGCAAGGCTTCCTCGACCTTATAGGAAGCACGGCCGAACCCCAGCGCATTCTGGTCTATGATCTCGGCGGCGGTACGTTCGATGTGACCGTGATGGAGATTCGCGGTACCGACTTCGTCGCCCTGGCCACCGACGGCGATGTCCGGCTGGGCGGTTACGACTGGGACCAACGGCTGGTCGACCTGTTGGCCGAAGCCTTCATTCGCGAGCATTACGCCGACCCGCGCGAGGACCCCGCCACGCTCGGCAAGCTGTGGCGGGAATGCGAGGATCTCAAACGAACGCTTTCCGCCCGAAGCAAGTCGGCCGCCACCTGCGAATACAAGGGCCGCAGTTGTCGACTCGAAGTCTCCCGCCAACAGTTCGAAGAGGCCACGCTCGACCTGCTGGACCGTACGCGGTTTACGACCGTGCAGACGCTCAAGGCGTCCGGGTCGGATTGGCCGGAAATCGATCGCGTGCTGCTGGTCGGCGGATCGACCCGCATGCCCATGGTCCGCAAGATGATCGAGGACCTTTCCGGCAAGCAGCCGGACACCTCCGTAGCGGCCGACGAGGCAGTGGCACATGGAGCGGCGCTGCATGCCGGCCTGCTATTGGCCGAGCGCGACGGGCAACCGGCCAAGTTCGCGATCAAGAACGTCAACTCGCACAGCCTGGGCGTGGTCGGCACCGATCTACAAACCGGCCGACGCCGCAACGGCATCCTGATCCCTCGCAACACGCCTCTGCCGGTGACCGCCCGACGCACGTTCACCACGAAGCAGGCCGACCAGAAATCGATCCTGGTCCAAATCGTAGAAGGCGAGAGCCCCTCGGCCGACGATTGCACGCAGATCGGCAAGTGCACGGTCCGCGATCTCCCGCCGAACCTGCCGGCCCAATCGCCGGTGGAAGTCCTGTTCCACTACCAACCCAACGGTCGTCTGCGAGTTCAAGTAAAAGTCCCCGGCACGGACCGCCAAGTCGACAGCCAGATCCTCCGCGAGAACAGCCTAAGCAAAGAGCACCTAGACGGCTGGCGCCGCCACATCAGCGGCATCGAGCCGAGCGATTACCAATAGGGCTCGATGGACAGCGAAGCAATCAAGACGCGGTGAGGAAAAAGGGGAAAGGGGGGAAAACGGGAAAAAGGTCGTGCGCGGCGGGATGCCAGGTCAAGGATGGTTGCGCAGAGGCGCTCAGCGGTTGCCGAGAATCTCGTCATAGGCAAGGTGGTCACGCCGCTTAACGCTAAGGGAGACCAAAAGAAAAGTTCCTCGTCACCAAAATGCGTGGGCGAAGGCGTAACGACATGAATCCTTTTGACGCTAGAGTTCTTAGGAGTCCAGGCAAGGAGCGACCTGCGGAAGACGTGGGGTATTCCTCAGAGTTGTCTGATGCCGGCCCAAGTCGAAGTATTCGAGATTCCCGTCCTTCAACGCCACTCGTAAAGTCCCAATGCAAGCCTGACGGTCACGATTGCCGTTGGACAATCCCATGTCAGACGCACGGCATCCCAATGGTCCTTTCACAGCTCCACTGCATTGGCATGTCGGTGTTAGCTCCGCGCAAACAACCGTCGCGGAAGAGGTTGCCATCGCCTTTATGAATTTGATATCTGGTGGCCAGTTGTCCCTTGCGGTCGAAGAGTTTGACACGAAGACCACATCACTGCCGAGACGCGCCGCCAAGCCCTCGAATGAGAAGCTCCCGGCCTGCACGTTTTGCGGTTTGCCGTGATGTGGCGCTATCAACAGATCGCATTTTAGCCTATCAGGATCAAACTTTGACAACCTTTGCAGAGCGGACATATCTACATCGCCGGGCACGAGAATTCTCTTACCTGCGTAGCTGATTCTGTACACGCAACTGAACGCGTTTGCTCCCTTGCCCAGCCCATCTAGGACACCTTGATCACTTTGCCCCAGGAGAGAATCGAGGGCAGTAGGATACAGCATTTCGACAAGAACGCGCGAACCTTCGGATTTCCCCTTCCACTCGTCCAGGAGACGGGTCGGATCTGTGCCGTTGTCCAAGGATGCGATTCGAATTCTACGAACGGTCTTCTTTTCCATCGCAAGCAGCAGCGATCTCGCACAGCTCTTCGGCACACTTGGTGTAACGGCCGGCAGCCAGACCGTATTGATATCCCGAGAATTGCAGATCCACTCAAGATTTCGAACGTGGTCATCGTGAGTGTGGGTGAGAAAGATATGCTCGATCATCTTCACGCGCGTGTTGTTGTGGAGGAACTCCTGTATTACTCTCTTCTCTCCTCCACAGTCAAACATCCATGCGCGGCCGTCTGGAAAGCACAGGACCAAGCACACGCCGTGTCCAACCTGCAAGCAGTAGAGCCCTATGTTCACGTGCCGGCTCCAATCCCAATCCACCGGTGTTGTCTATCCAATCACACGTGCCAGACGCTCCAGCCAAGCTTCCGACGATTCAGAATCGATTCCCATTCGGGTTACTTCGACCCATTGGCAGTCGTCATCGGCATACCACATCGGGTCCGATTCACAGAACACGCCCTTTTCGAGGATCTGTTCCCCGTGTTCGGCGAATTCCTCCGAGGAGATCAACATTCGCAGCCGCCCCTTAAACAGCGTAAGAGTGGGGAACATCAGGCCGACAATAGGCTTGAGTTTCGACAGCACATCTTCGGGAACCCCCTCCCTTCCGGCGGATTGTAGGGACCGTTCACGGACCTTAAACCAGACAGGGTATGCTCGCTTGGGAGGACGGATCTTGGCCTCAAATTCCTCCTCAGGTTCGCACTGCCAAAGCTCCGACGGGAGGAACTGCTTATGTACCAATGCGAAGGTCGGTTCCGGTTCATCAACGAACGGGGAGAGGAGCCATTCGATTTCCGCGAGATTGCCTTGCCAGCCGCACACCCGCCCATAGCAATACTGCAACGACGGGTTCTCGATATGATACCGCGTCCAGTCGACCACTCTCGACAGTTCTTGCCACTGCGCCGAATCCTCCTCAGACATTTCATGTGCCGCAGTCTGACGAAGCCGTTCGGTTACTTCGGCAAGATCCTTCTTGAACTTGTCGAACGCTTCGCGACCCGTCGGGGCAGTTGCTGGGGGAATCGGCAATCGCGTACAGTGTGCCCGCCAGGTGCTGTCGTCGGCTCGCCGAATGTCGACTATCATCTTCTTCACCAGCCGAATGCACACGCCCCCGAACCGCACGTGATCAACCAGTTCGCACCTATCTACCAACGGTGGTGCACCCGAAACCGGAAAACCCTCTGATGCAACAGCAAGGCTGTACTGATTGAAAATCGTTGTGTACCGGCGTATCACCGACCGTGCCTCTTGACTCTGTCGTTGCTCCCAAGTCTCCCCCGACTCGTCGTCCAATTGAACATATCCGCGGCGGGACTGCAGACTCTCATCAATAGATTCAATCACGAGACTCTCATCAGTAGCTTCAATCACGGCCATAAGTCACCACTCCCAACCTTCTAGTCGGTCCGCACATCAGGAACTGAAATGCCTTTCTGCGACAGACTAGCCGCCGCCGCTTCCAGCTCTTTCTTCAAGGCAAGCAGAGAGTCAAGCAGTTTCTCAAGGTCGTCTTGATCCATTTGGAAACTGATCTCAGTTTGCTTGCTGTCGGTTCTAAGCTGCACAATTCCCACGGGTACGAACTCTTCAATGGCCGGCTCATACGAGGCCGCCTCATCTCGCAATGGGCGGAACTCACGCCGGAGCACAACTCTCAAATTCGTTGAAAACCCGATGCCTGTCAGTGCCGGCATCGAACTGCTCAACTGCCTATCCCGAGAGCGTATTCGAGCGACGAAAGCGAGACTGTCACGCAACCCGGTTAGAAATCCACGAACCTTAGCCGCTATGTCCTCCTCCAAGTCCTCAAAGGCACCGATGGCTTCCAGCCCGGAAAGAAATGTGTCGACATTCTCGTCCTGTTCCAATTGAGCGAACATACACAACTTAGACACATTGCGCGCAGCAGCGAATTGCAACGGCGTCACGTCGCTGGCTTCACACAAGGCTTGGATCTGATCGCCGAGCACTTCATCACGTTTCAGCAGATTCTGCCCCTCTGCGAGGAAATTTCGTGTCGCAGCCAGTTGCTCCGTCCCGAGACCGCCGAGAACCGTCAAGTCTTCCTTCAACATCTTGAGGTCCAAGCCAGTCTTTTCGGCCAAAAACCGACTCGTCAAAGGCATCTTCCGCTCCTCAGATTCTGGATATCCACTATCATCCCCACATAAAGAAGTATAACCGCTCCCCCTGCTAAGTCAAGCCCAGATTTGGCCTGCCAGCCTTCCATAACTCGTCTTCGAACACTTCACTGTAACTAGACTAGTTAAAACCGCTGAAGTTCGCAATAGTCTGCCGACATTTCTTCGAGGTTTGGCCACCCATGTACAAGGCATGGCGGCTAAGCCAAGCGGATTCGAGCCTTCTCTGGGGCCAACTGGGGAGACATTTGGTCAGAAGTGTGCGGGACCAACCTCGCCGCGGCGAGTCGGTGCGCGAACAATATAACCGCAGACTCTCTACCGCGTCGCAACGTCTTGAAAACGTTTTTTCCGACCCTTCCCATTCCGGCTGGGCCCGAAACCGATCCAGGCTCGCAGTGCCGCTATTATAGCAGGCTGCCCCCCCGAAAGCAGGCCCGGTGATTTCCGGCATTTTTTCCCCGCAGGCACGATTTCTGGGTTTCGACCGCCCAAAACACCGGCTGGCGAGGCCGTTTGTCGGGCTTTGGAGGCGGGCCGTCAGTTTCCCCGGGAGACCAAAGACGGTGATATTCCTTTGGCTGGGACGACTATTCTCTTGATTGCCCGACAGTTCGACCGGCCCGCCTTCGAGGACGAAGAGCTGGTCGTGGTGGGTGCCCCCCAAGGCACGTCATATTCCCTTGCATGGCGCCCGACTCCTTAGTCGGAAGCACCGAATTCGTGCCACTGTTGATCCAGCGTCGGTTTGTCTCGTTGGCCCGTGTAGACCAGCACGCGATAGCGAAGCGTGAGACTCTCTCCCGCCGGGAGCTTCAGCGGTTCGTTGAACACGACGGCCGGGCTGTAGTAGGGCATGTCCTTCACGACGAACCACGGCGAGGGATGACGGACGTTCTGCGGATGGTCGAAAATGGCGATGCCGGCCGGCTTGCCGTCGGGCGTTTTGCCGCTGGCGTCCAACCACCGGGCCTGCTTGCCGTGCGCGTCCTGGTCCGTAACGTCCTGGCTGGTTCGTACGTTCCAATCGCGCGTTTCGGCGGCCATGCGGATGGAGAACCCGGCATACCCGCCATGGGCCACGCCGTTGGGCTCACCGGGGATCGGGGTCCGCTCCAGGACCAGATCCTCCAACGCCACGAACGTGCTTTGCCAATCGATGCGATATGTGCCGTCCGACTCGGGCGGGCTGAAGTTGATCACGCGTTGCTCGATCATCACGGGCGGTTGCTCGGGTGGATGGAAGGTAATGTCCAACTCGATCCGCGCCGAAGCGTTTTCGCGGGCGGCCGCCTTGACCCGAAGCACGTCGGTACGCCCCGGCGAGAGTCCGTCGGCCCCTTCCTCCCAATAGCACAGGCCGTTGATGTATTTCCAAGTCAACCAGACGGCCCGATGCCAGGGATGGTCGGCCGGTCGAAAGGCGGTCAAGGGCGTTCCGTCGACCAATCCCACCGGATGCAAACACGGCTTGCCCACGCCCGCTTGGTGATTGGATCGCCAAACAATCTTGCCGTCGTTAAACAGCGCCAGCGAGTCGTCGGTCCGTTGCCACTGATAGCCGGGCCCTTTCGGCGAAGGCGCTTCGGTGGCCCGCACGGGCAAGCCCTCGGTCGTGGCGAAGATTTCCAGTTCCCGGATTGCCGGCGAATTGCCGTGGGAGCCGGTGATTTTCAACTCCAACGAGCGGCAGGTCGTCTTCGGCAGCTTGACCAACAGCCAGTTGTCGCGGTAGGTGGCCGCTTCGACCTTCTTGACAACCTGCCCGTCGCAGAGGATCTCGAAATCTTTCGGAGCGAAGTTGTGGTGCAGATAGCCGAGGATCCGCAGTGCGGCCACGTCGGTGTCCGAGGGGAACTCGACCTTCAGAAGATACTGGGGTTGGTTGTCGGTCTCGTCCCAATAGGTTGCCGGATCGCCGTCGATGGCCGCCTGCGGCCCGCTGGACGCCCCGTCGGCATCCAGTTCGTCGGGACTTGTGGCGGTAGCCTTCAGCGCCAGGTTCTCCGGCTCGGCCGTCAAGGCCGTTTGAGTGAGCCCGAAGAGAATGCCGGCCAACAGGACTGCCAAAGCCGACGGATGCAAGGTGTGCCGTGTCATGATTGTTTGCCTTTGTGGTTCGAGGTGATGTGTCAACATAGATCCCATTGTCGCATCCCGGGCATGAACATGCAAGCCTAGCGCCGACGCCCCGGTATGCAGGAGTGCCACTGTGTTCGACCGTCGGTCTCAGGGACCTTCAGGATTCACCCGAGCCAAAAATTGCGGTCACTACAAGCAGCCTTTGTCGCCTTGGACGGATGTTTATTCGCACCCGTTTATCAGGCGGTCTTATCCGGTTTTCGGTACAACTCGCAGCCTGCTTCCGCGATCTATAGACTATCGGCGGGACTGCAAACCCCCTTTCTGCCACGGTTCAACACGTGCGTGTAGATGATTTTGGTTCGGACGTCCTGATGGCCGAGCAATTCCTGGACCGTGTGTTGTTGCAACCTCGGACGCTTGCCTCTATAACAGCGTGTGAATAGAAGCCGGCGCGTGGCCCGGCGTGCGTTCCTGGGAAAACTCGAACCTGGATGAAAGGGAAGCAGTGATGATGAAAGCCAAACGTGTGTCATGGTCTACGGCGACTTTGTTGACGGCGATCTTGTTTACCCTGGCCACACCGGCCGGCGCCGCTGAGGATGACGGGTGGATCCCGCTACTGAACGGCAAAGACCTCTCCGGCTGGAAGCTGAAACGGCAAGGGGGCCCCAACGGTTGGACGGTCTCCGACGAGGTCTACGTCAACACGCCTCGCAGCACCGACATCCTCACCGAGCGGCAGTTCACCGACTTCCATCTCCACGTCGAGTTCATGATCCCCAAAGGCAGCAACTCGGGCGTCTATCTCCGCGGCCGCTACGAGATCCAGATCTTCGACAGTTGTGGCAAGGACGTCTTGCGGCCCGTCGACTGCGGCTCGATCTATGGCCACAGCGTGCCGGCGGCCAACGCATCGAAGCCCCCGGGGCAGTGGCAGACCTTCGACGCCACCCTGGTCGGCAATCGGCTCACCGTGTTCCACAACGGCGTGTGCATCCACAACCACCTCGATCTCGGCGCCGCCACCCTGGTCGGCAATACGGTCAAGTCCGGGCCCATCCTGCTGCAAGGCGATCACGGCAAAGTTTCGTATCGCAACCTGAAGATCAAACCGCTGGGAAGCGACTACGTGTCCAAGTCCCGAGTCTACGTGCTCAGCAGCCATGCCGACGACCTCTACGTAATCAACGCCCCCGAACACGAGGTGGTCGGGAAGATCACGGTGGGGCGATATCCCCACGGAATTGAAGCCAATGCGGCCCAGACCCGGCTGTACGTCAGCGCCGAGGCGGACAATCTGGTCAACGTGATCGATCTGGCCACCGACAAGGTCCTCAAGCGGATCCCCGTGGGACCGGATCCCAACGAAATCGCGGTCACGCCCGACGGGCGGCTGCTGTACGTGCCCTCGGGAACGACGGGCTTCTACGAAGTCGTCGACGTGGCGGCGGGCAAGATCGTGGCCAAGATCAATACGGGAGGACTCCCCCATAACGTCGTCTGCTCCTCGGACGGCAAGCACATGTACCTTTCGCCGCTGGGGGACCCCCACAAGATCTTTATTGTCGAGACGGCGACGCACCAGGTCACCGGCGAGATTCCCTTGGGAGGGCAGTCGCGGCCGATCGCAATCCGCGCCGACGGCCGGCGGCTCTTTATCGAGTACGATCCCCTGATCGGCTTCGTGTTGGCCAAGATTCCAGAGGGCAAGATCCTGCACACGGTGAACATCAAGCTACCCCCCGACCTGCAACAGCAGAGCCGGTCCCACGGCATCGCCGTGACGCCCGACGGGAAAGAGGTGTGGGTCTGCGACGTGAACCACGAGTTGGTCGCGGTGTTCGACGTCACCGACGATCAGCCCAAGCAAATCACGCTGATCGAAACGAGAGACCAACCCTACTGGATGAGCATTTCTCCGGATGGGAAATTCGCCTACGTCTCCAACACCAAGTCCAACCTGGTGCAGGTGGTGGACGTCGCAACCCATAAGACGATCAAGTGGGTCACCGTGGGCGACGCGCCGAAACGCATCCTGGTAGTTACCACCCCGCAGTTTTGAATAGGGTTGCGCAGACTAGACGAATATGGGCTCGAGCAGACGAGGCCGGAGTTGACGCGTGGGTCTTCGTGCCTCGACCCACCCTACAAGAAGTCCTATTCACCCGAGCGTTGGCATGGCACCCGGCCGTCTCGCTTCACCGGCATGATGCCTCGCCCGGCTCCACTCGCTTTAGAACGCAAAGCGTTAATCCATCACCCGGTTTCGTTGCCAACGTCTTCGGAATCGGCTTCCCAGGCACATTGAAACACCACGTAAGCGTGTCTTCTTTCAAACGGTAGATGCCCGTGGATACTTCAGTCTTGCCGTCGCTGGTGCGGATCAGCAAAACCTGCTTGGGTTTCTCATTCGTATCAAGCTTGTACCCATGCTCGTGTATCTTCTTCTCAATGATTCGTCTTACCTTATCTCCGACGAACGTAATCCGAACCCCGATCGGGTCTTTGTTGGGTTTACCATCACGCAACGAGGAGACATACTCCCACGTCCCTTGGATCATCTGCTTGTCAGTTGGGACCTCTTCGACCTCTGGTCGGCGGACCTCCTCGACCTTTTTGTCGGCACCGATCAAGAGGACGGCCGCCAATACGACGGCCACATTCGCTGGTCTCTTCATTTCAAGGGTCTCCGGAAAGAGGCAACCGTTCATGGGTTTTGGGGGCTGCCAGGGCGTTAGAGGCAACGCTTTCCCAAAACAGCGACACGTGCATTTTACGCGGCACAATTGGCCTAGTCAAGCGAATTCCACACGTGGCGGCTGGGGTACGAGTATGCAGGGTGGGTCGAGGCACGAAGACCCACGCGGGATTCATGGCAAGAACAAGAACACAAATGGTCTCACGCGAAGGCGCCAAGACGCCCAGAAGAAGTTGCGGAGGCGTTACCGCTTTACTTCCTTTGCGTCTTGGCGCCTTTGCGTGAGACTTTTTCCAATGTATCGACTGTTGACTAGAGTCGCGTGATATTCGCGTGCATACCCACGCAAGCGTGGGCATGGCACCCGGCCCAAACGCGCGATCAGCGTCTTAGACCGACGAACCCGTCAGCCTAAGATGCTTCCTAATTATCTGATTCTCGCCAAGCAAGTCCTTTGGTGTCAAGCGGTTCGCCATCCGCACCCGCTTCTCCCGAAAGTGCATAACCCTGCGTCTGAGCGGCCGGATTGGCCTTATCAAGCTATTCACTGCCCCCCGCCCGCGAGAAACCCAAGAAAACATGCCACGCAAGGATTGTTGCTTTCTGCCCGGCTTGCCGATAGACTGACGGTCTACGGCCAATGCCCCTTGCACTTGCCGCCCATCCTGAACACCTGATCCCAGACCTCAACCTATTCACGGGAGCACGAATCATGACGCGTAAGAAGTGGACACGACGTGAAGTACTTCGCACCGGCTCGGCCGCTTTGGCTTTGCCGTATTTGATTCCTTCGCACGTCTTGGGACAAGACGGCCAACCGGGCGCCAATGAGAAAGTCAACATCGGGCTGATCGGCTGCGGCGCTCGGTGTCACGCGGTGGTCGGGGCGGGCATGGAGTGGCCCGACTTCCAGATGGCGGCCGTTTGCGATTGCTTCGAGCCGCAGATCCCCCGTTTCCTCAAACCGTACGGCAATCCCAAGTGGACCGCCTACACCGACTTCCGCAAGATGATCGAGAAGGAGAATCTCGATGGCGTGCTGATCGAAACCACCACCCACGCCCGGGCCTGGATCGCGACGCAAGTGCTGCTGATGGGTATGGACGCCTACATCGAGAAACCGATGTGCCTGACGATCGAGGAAGGCCGCGCGATGGTCAAGGCCGCCCGACAAGGCAAGTGCATCACGCAGATCGGCACGCAGCAGCGTTCCATCCCGCTGAACAACTACGCCTGCGACTTGATCCAGGCCGGCGCGATCGGCAAGGTGAAGGTCGTCTTGGCCCCGAACTTCATCGGCCCCGACCCTTGGGTCGACCAGCCCGAGCAACCCAAGCCCGAGGGCGGTCCCGAGGGTTGGTGGGATGTCTGGACCAACGCCGCGCCGATGCGCCCCTATCATCCGGCCATCCATCGCAACTGGATGCAGTGGGCAGACTACGACGCCGGCGGACGCTGCTTCGGCGTTTCCGGCTGGGGAACGCACTCCTACGATCAGGTCCAACGCGGACTGGGAACCAGCGCGACCGGTCCCGTCGAGATCCTCTTGGAGGAAGCCGTCGAGATTACGGACACGGGCAAGTTCGCGCGACGCGAAATCGCCGACGACGAGACGGGCCAACTCTACTACGGCATGGCCAAGCTGGTCGGGCCCCGCGCTCGGGTTCGCATGTGGTACGAGAACGGCGCCGAACTGCGTCTAAATCTTGACGGCGACCGCGGCCCCGGGCTGGGTTGCATCTTTGTGGGCGAGAAGGGCAAGATCGAGGTCAACCGCGACAAAGTCACCTCGAACCCCAAGGAATTGCTCCTGACCGACGAGCGTCCCAAAACGCTTCCCGAGGTGGGACTCTCCGAGACGGCCCCGCACGTAAAGAACTGGGTCGACTGCATCCGCTCGCGCGAGACGGCCAACGCCGACATCGAGTTCGGACATCGCTCCACCACGATCTGCAATCTGGTGAACGTGGTCCGCGAGGTCGGTCTGGTCGGCCAACGGCTGAAGTGGGACCCGGTGGCCGAGCAGTTCACCAACTGCCCCGAGGCCAACCAGAACCGCTGGATGTCTCGCCCCCGCCGCAAGGGCTACGAACTGCCGAAGTTGACTTAGGGCTCGTGAAGGAATCAGTTCCCGATTCCACAGTCCAGTCGTTTTGCCGCCCAGGGTAAGCCGGCGAGGGCCGGGAGGTTTCTCACCGACGTGCCGTCGGCGGCTAAACGGATTCCGACTTTTCCCCCATGCCCTCCGGCAATGGGCTGTTTTCTCAGAAAACTTGCATTTTCTGCGCACATCTGACATAATGGGTGCTGGGCTCGCAGCCGCCCGCATGGGGGGATTGAGCGCCAGGGGCCTTCTCGTCGAGCAGAGCGAATGGGCACGGTGTTCGTGGGAGATTTCTGCGGCAGAAAGGATCGGTAGTGGCACGCACTAGACGCAATCACGGTAGCAGTCGATCGAAGTACAAGAGTCATGGACGTCTCGGTCACGGGCGTTTGGGCTTCGAGCATCTCGAACAGCGATTGGTGTTGGACGGTTCCTCGCTGGTTATCTCCGAGTTGATGGCCGCCAATGGCGCGACGCTGCTGGATGAGAACGGCGACTCGTCCGACTGGGTCGAGATCCACAATCCGACCGCGGGGCCGGTCGACCTGGACGGCTGGTACTTGACCGACAATGACAACAACCTGATCAAGTGGCAGTTTCCCGACGTCACGCTTCTTCCGCAGCAATACCTTGTGGTCTTCGCCTCGGGCAAGGACCGCAGTGTGGCCGGCAACGAGTTGCACACCAACTTCCAGCTCGACAGCGACGGCGAGTATCTGGCCCTGGTCGAGTCGGACGGCACGACGATTGTCGACGAGTTCGCGCCGGAGTTTCCCAAGCAGTTCAACGATATCTCCTACGGCCTCGCGTACGATGCGGCCAACTTTGCCGGGTCCGGCGGGGAAAGCCTGCGGTATCTCGTCCCAGCGGACGGCTCGCTGGGAGCCGCGTGGACCGAACTGGGCCACGACGACTCGGCCTGGACCAGCTACGCCGAAGCGTCCGGCATACTGATCACCGAGGCCGGCACCGGGACGCCCGACTATATGGAACTCCAAAACGTTTCGGCCAGCACGATCGACACGACCGGCTGGGTCATGGCGGGCAATAACGCGGGGGCCGACGACATCAACGCCGTTCACGACCCGCTCTGGACGTTTCCCAGTTCGGTGAACCCGGGTGAGGTGCTATATCGAGAGGATGCGGACGGGGACGACATCTTCTGGCGCGCCTCCGACAATGGCTGGGTGATGATTCTCGACCAAACCGGCGCCGTGGTCGACTTCGTCGTCTGGGGATACTCGCTCGGGGAATTGACCTCGATGAGTGTTGACATCGGCGGCTTCACCGACATCCAACCGGCGGCCAACTGGGCCGGTCCGCCGGTCGACACCACG
>SDBV01002155.1_pt1 | contig 29494 bp, 16 predicted proteins | sample 2277081 | NCBI WGS metagenome assembly SDBV01 (sample SAMN10402039, study PRJNA504765) | marine sediment metagenome | isolation source: marine sediment core GS10_PC15, 223 cmbsf | place: Arctic Ocean: Southern Knipovich Ridge | collected 2010
TAACAGTCCGGTTTTTTTCTCTACTTTTTCACTCAACAATATGGCCCCATCCGTGCTTATGGGCGATGCAGAAAAATCAAATCTAAAGGCTTGCTTTCCTCGATAAAATGCGGTATTTTTCTCTTTATATTCAGGCATAATTTATACGCTTATTTTGATTGTATATACCTCAATATAAGCATTTTATGCCTGTTTTTTATGCTTTTTTATGAATTTTTCGGGTTAAGTAAGTATCCTGAAAGCCATCCAAAATCCGATATTAGTAAAGGCCTGTACAGGTTCGTTTTGACTAAGCAAACGACGATTTACTATAAATTTAACACGAGGAGTCTGCTCATTGTGACACTTTTTGATAACAGACAGGATCCTGGTAAATTAAAAAGCGAAACGAAATAGTACCAAACATTATATCGTCTATAATAGCATTACTTAACAACTAGCGCATCGCTCATACCCATCATCTTGTTTGCTCTGAATCCAATTAATTATTGTCAGCAGTAAATTTCGTTTATCAACTAACTATATAGTTGTTAAACTGACAACTTAGTTGTAAGTTTATTTAATCAATTTACTTTGAATATTAAATCAATGAAAAATCCTAATAGACTTAAAGTAGAAGATATCGTAGAACAATCTTGGGAAATTAATTTTCGAGCCATCATAATTGTATTTCTTTTATTTACAACAATCTCTTGCCGATCACAGACTGACCAAATTGAATTGATCGGAAATGAAAATAATTCGATTGAACTGAGGATAACCAACGAAAGAGAAATTTACATTGATAACAAATTAACCTCAATCGATAGTGTTGGAAACGAAATTGTGAAATTGACTACGAATTTTTCAAAATCTGAAATTGAAGACTATATTGTGAACCTGGCCGTTGACAAAGAAGTCGAAATTGGAATCCTATCAGATGTTCAGCAACAATTGAGAGAGGTAAATGCAAGACGAATCAAATACAAAACTGATTTTGAATAGTCAGTATTTTAAGTGTGTTATTGTGAAATTGTTACAGCTATCTACAGATAGAGTATTCCTGCCCTATGGACTTTAATCTTCAATAAGAATATTTTTTAGAACGAAACCAGGTGTTTCAATAATATTGCTAGTGTTCAACGCCCGGTCCTTGATACTCACCTGCAGCTTTATTGTATCATTTCTGAATATTAATGTAAATCCCGTAGAGGTCATTCCATAACGTAACCTCCCTTCAAGTGGACTATTGGATGACTGGTCTGATAAAATTGGGAATCTGCCGTTAAAACTATCCGAGCATAATGGATCTAAAGCTGTTTCCCAGTCAAATTCTGTGTACACTCCATTTTTCCTTATAAAATACTTAACGATAATATTCCAGTGGTCCGGGTTTTGCTGAAAGTACAAGGTATCTCCTTCATAACCTTCAAATCCGTGATAGAAAGTATAATTCTGGCATAGGTATGGAAATTCATAAGGAGGAAGTGTATCCCAGGGAGGCGTAAAACGGTCGGCGTAAGTAAGTAGTAACGTATCCTCCTTATATTTCCTAAAATACCATACATCATTATAGGGTATAAAATTTTCATCGGCACTCAGTCCGAGATTGCCATCGCCATCCTGAAATTCAATGGTCAGTATTAAAGAGTCCGGACGGTTCTCAACCTGCTTAAATATCACCTCCGTAAACTTAATAGACGGTTCAATAGGAAATTCCGGTGGGTTGTAACATCCTGATAGTACACCAATTGAAATTATCAAAAGAAATTGAAAGATTTTAATAATCTTAATACTGTATTTAGAAACCATTAAACGTTTTTCAGTAAGGTTAAATGTCCATTCACCTCCAGCATCGTCAGAATCAATAGTGAGCTCCAGTGTGAGTGTTTCTTCATAGTAACCTGAAGATATTATTTCTAATCCATCGTGTCTGTTTAAAATGTAACAATTCCCTCCTAATTCTTCCTCGAAAGTCACATATCCTATATCAGGCCACACCTTTGATACTAAAGAATTTTCAACCGTAAAAACCTTATTGCCAATATTATTTGTTATTGCGAAGTTTATTCTAAAGTCACTCCAATCATCGGTTACATTATTGCCATCTACGAATACTGTTGTCGGTTTGAGCGGAATATTTTGGCCTAAATTATGAGCGGCATTCACTTCCCATGGAATATCACAGCTGCATATTTTTTTTCACATCCAGAAAGCCAAATTACCAATACCACCAATATCAAGTTTTTCATGATACTAATCTACTTCTCAAACATCCCCCTGCAAATGACTTTTATCATATTATGATTTTACTACATTTATATCATCAAATTCAAGGCTATTATATGCTTCAAATATCATGATGGAACAGCTGACTATTAAATGCGAAATGATGGTAAAATAATTGAATCCTTACCCAATCGATTCCTCGTGGTGTTAATAAAGATAAAAAGAACGTTAAGTAGGAAAAGTCCAACTAATATAAATCCTGTCAAACTAATTCTTCCACCTATCAGGGCATACATTACATGGTCTATCCTAATATCGAGCATGATAAATCTTGCTTCATTATGGATGAATAGGGTTATGTATAATACTAAAGTCCAGACAATTTGAAATATTACTAATTTCTTACCTGCATCATTAACGCCTTTGATTTTTTCCTTTTTGAGAATCCACATAACAAGAGGGCTCACGATACCTAAAAAAGGATGGATCATAAAAGTTAATGCGGATAAGTTCATGAGTGTCAAATATCCAACATCCTCGGATGGTGCTATTTCTAAGATATCATCGAGAGTAACATCAAGAGCGTTTGACAATTTGACCAGGGAGTCCCCATTAGGAAAGGTTTCTCCACTCTCCACTCTCCACTCTTTGAACAGTCCTGATCGAGATTTTTGAGTCATCTGCAAGTTGTTCCTGGGACAATCCCTTTCGTTTCCTGAGTTCTTTTATTTTATCTCCAAGATTCATTTCATCGTTCCAAATAATTTCTTTCACAAAATTAGTAAATAAAGAATTCCGGCATTACGCCACTTTTACGACAGTTTTGCGACAGGATATAATAAGAGAGCTTCCCTCTATCAAATTGTCAGATCCCAAATCAACAAGTCGATTGCTCCTAAAGTTCATCGGCTTTTCTGGCGTGCCACAAATTTGGTGATGAAGTTAGTTAATAGCTATTGAGTATGCAGTAATTGCAAGTGGCAGCAGTGGGCAGTAGTTAATTTTTTAGAGATTTCAGTATTTCAATTTTATCTTTAGTTCATTCAATATTTGGTCACCTGAAGATGGCCTTGGCGCCTGTTCGTTTAGTATAAAGCCATCTTTAATAATCATATAGGTTGGAAACCCATCAAACTTTAACTTATCTCTTAACAATTCTGATTGTGCTTTGTCCAAGAAAAAGTGTTTCCCTGGGATATTATTTTCGCTCACGATTTGCTGCCAGAGCGACCTGTCAGAATTTAGACACAAAGAAATAAATTCGATGTTATCTCCTTTTAGTTTGCTGTGTAAATCAATTAATTGGGGTATTTCAGCTCGACAGGGACCACACCAGGTCGCCCAGATGTCAAGATATATAAGTTTTCTATTTGATTCTTTAAGTATCTCATTGTAAACATCTCCTAAAAATTGGCTTTCTTCTTTTGACATGTCATTTAGAAATGCAATGCCATAATCCTTTTCATTTTCCTTTTGATCAATTCTATACTTTAGTTCGGCAATCAATAATTGGTTAGACATTAGTTTGTCATTTCTATTCCATATTGTTTTAAAATCATCGAATGAATCATCAATAAGAGACGACAGTAATTTATAAACCATAATATCTCGCAATACACTATTGGGCTCATTCTGCAATATGTCTTCCATACATCTATTGTATGCCACTAAATTGTTCCCATCAATTAGATTCTTCAATGTAATGGAATCTCCCTGTAAATATCTATCCGTCACATAATGCCATAAGTGATCCCCGAACGTAGATGCAACAAGGCTTTGTTCATTATTTACAGGAAACAGTTTTAAATCAAAGAGGCTGTCATTACGTGGTAACTTATTATAAAACAGATGAGCCTTGTAATGAATCAAATAATTGGCATTGCTATATAGAATCTTATTTTTTGCCCAATTAATAAACTCAGCTGATGGATTATACAATGTAACAAATTCATCTAATTCTGCGTTTTCTCTATCTATTTGATCTGTCAGATCAGCCATGTAATTTTTTACTGACTTACCGTTAATGTTAGGATGAAAACCTGGTGTCTGAGAGAAAACTGAATATTCTAACAATTCTTCATTTATGGTATTATTACTCCCCGAAAACTTTATGGAAGAAGATCTATTGTTAGAGGTTTCATCAAAATCTTTTGCAGCAAAAGTTATGAATAGACTATCGGAGGGTTCTACAAATAGCCTGAGATTCTTTCTATTATATTTTAACAGAAGATCCTGAGCATGATAAAGATGAAATCTAAAATTAAAAGTTCCTGTTACAGTATCCAATACCTGAGTAAAGTAGGCACTCCCTCGCACTAGATCAGAAAACACTACACTAACTGTTTTTGAGGTAACAGAATCAATCCGTCCGGCAATAATTACATTCTGTTTTATCAGTATTTCTTTTTTCTCACTTTTGTTACAACCTGTAATGAATAGAACAGTGGAAAGAAAAGCTATTGTCAAATTTCTCAAGATTTCTTAGCCTTAGTTTTTTTTGCGATCGTGACGTTATTGATATTGTTAATTTAATTCAGCGCAGAACTTAATATTTTTTCAACTTCTTCTGCTCCAGGATAAATGGCTATAATTTTGCCGTTATTGTCGATAAGAAATATGCCCCCTCCTGCCTTACCAAGACCATAATTTATCCATACCTCACTATTCCATTCACTATCCAGTAAATGCAACCATGGGAAATTCTCTTTTGCTATTATTTCCTCTGTATCTTCAAGTTTTTCGTACCGGCCCACAACCGCAAGGGCTGTTAATCCTTTATCCTTATATTTTTCATAAACGGGTACCATCTCACGGCCGGTTTTAATGCATGGACCGCACCATGGCGCCCAAATGTGAAGCAGTGCATATTTATTACTGATTTGTTTGGATAGAGTATGATTTTTCTGATTGATGTCGGGAAGAGTAAAGTCATAATAATTCCCCCCAATCCTTATATTTTCTGTACTCCATAATAAATCTGCCGATAGTTTGCTGTAAGGATGTCCTTTAAATTTTGAACTGAGTTCATTTTGCAGGCTTATTAACCTTTCTATATCATCTAATTGTGGCTCAAATTTGAACAACCTATCAATTAATATATAGTAAGATAGAATGTCTTTTCTCTCCTCAGCCCGATCATACAGATTTATCATGTTTTTCTTTCTTTCATCCTGAATCTGTTTTGTGACTGAATTGACTATATCAGTATATGCAATACCACTGTCTCTTAACCTCGTTAGCAAATTATTTAATTCCCGGTCGCCTTTGTGAGAGTATTCATCCGAAATATTGTATTTAGCCATAAAAACCCTCATACTATCACTGTAGTAAAGGTTGTCCTCTTTTAGTGCTTTAAGACTATCATATGGTGGAATTATTGCTTCTCTCAATTCACGATCCAGTGTCCTTTCAAGTTCTTTAAAATCATCAGTCAATTTACTCCCGGTGATTTCATTTTCGTCGAATTTGTTAATTGGGTGCAGAGTCATTTCAATCAATCCATCCACGGGAAAAAATTCAATAGTCTTCCATCGATTTGCATTTAATTCGTCTTCAAAAATAAGCCGGTATGCATAAACGTCATCGAATTGGAAATCATAAGAAAAGAATTGATCGGTAATTGGAATCCTTATTGAATTAGTTGTATCGGAAATATCTTCATGAGCTTTTTGCAAGATGATCGCTTTACTGCCACGATCAATAGTTATTCCCTGTATCCGGCAGATTTTTTCTGATTGTTGCGTACAGGCTAAAGTAATAAGAATGAAGATTGGAAATTGTAAGAACTTCATCTGATATAGTGTTTAGAGAGATAAATCTAAATAATGATAATCCCCCATCCAATGACTTTTATCATGTAGTGATTTATTCAACTTTCAGGCCTACCTACATTAATTCATGGCATTTACATCATGTCAATAAATCACCGAAAAAGAATATTCTGGTTCTATTTCATTAAGCGTTTTACTACAGTTGATGCATTTGCGTTTTTAAGGATTTTTAGCTATTTTAAGTGCAGGAAGTTCATCTTATTATAATTGTGTTTACAAGTGATTGTGAAGGATTGGGTTAAGTGGTTTATTATCCTTTTATTTTGTGCCAATTTCTCTTATGCAACTCATATTAGAGGCGGTGAAATTACTGTTGAAAGGTTAGATTGTAAGGGCCTGACCTACAGGATTACCCTTACTGGCTGGGTAGATTTGTCCAATATAGTATTCGGGGGAGGACAACTGGATTTTGGAGATGGATCAATTACAATTAACCCCAGAGTCGATATGGTCCTCGTTGAAGAAAGTAATATCGGAAACGGATTTGGTATTGTTCGATTCCAAATCGAACACACCTTCCCCTCTAACAATGATTACACTATTTCCTATTTGGAACACAACCGGAATGCCGGGATCGTGAATATGGATAATTCCGTAGAAACTACCTTTTATATTGAAACATGGATATTGGTGGATGATTTTCAATGTTGTAATGATACTCCCATATTGCTCATACCACCTCTTGATAATGCCTGTTCCGGCGTAGCATTTTTTCACAATCCGGGAGCCTGGGATGCGGATGGTGACAGTCTGTCGTATGAAATAACTATTCCAAAGCAAGATCAGAATAACGAAGTCAATAACTACAGGTTTCCCAATGAATTTGGTGAGGGCACCGAAACAGGCGAATCTCCACCTTTATTTGGCATACATCCGGAGACTGGGGACGTAACATGGGATGCCCCTGATATCGTTGGGGAGTATAGTATAGCTTTCGTTGTAAAGGAATGGCGAACAATCAACAACCAGACTGTCCTGTTAAGTACAGTTGCCAGGGATATGCAGATCATTGTCCAATCCTGCTATAATAACAGGCCTGTTATAGATGGGACTGAAACAACATGTGTAGAAGCAGGTACGATGATTCAAAAAACTGTTTTGGCCAATGATCCCGATGGAGATAACATTCAGATGGAAGCGTTCGGAGGCCCTGTAGAAATGGGTGCAACATTCAATCAAGTTTATGAGGGTGATAGTTCCAGGGTCAAAGGTATATTCGAATGGCAGCCCGATTGTTTTCAGATAAGTCAACATGCAGTTCAGGTTAATTTCAAAGCAAGCGAGTTAGCAAATGATCCTAATTTAGCAAGCTTCAGTCCATGGCAACTAAAGGTTATGCCACCTGCACCTAAAGGACTAATAACAACTATTCTTCCCGGAAGGACCATTCGACTTGATTGGGAATCGTATTTCTGCGCCAATGCTGAATCCATACAAATCTGGAGAAGAATAGATAGCTATCAATTCTCACAAGAATGTACCACCGGGATACCTGATTATGCAGGGTATGAAATAATTGAGGAAGTACCTGCAACACAAAATTCCTTCATTGATGATAACACCGGTAGATTTTTAGACTTCGGGGCATCCTATTGTTATCGATTGTTAGCTGTATATCCTGAATGCGAAGGAGGTGAATCGTTGGCCTCGGATGAAGTCTGTGGAATTATTCAGGCGGAAGCCCCGGTAATCACCAATGTAACTGTTGAGAAAACAGGTACAACCAATGGAATCATTAAAGTAGTTTGGAGACGGCCATTCGAAATTAACGAAGGGTCTTTTCCCCCTCCTTATTTTTACGATCTATACCGGGTGGATAGCATTGATGGTACTAATTTTTCAATGATAGTGGCTGATTTAACTGAAATTGACACGATGTATTCAGACAATTCCATCAATACCGTGGATTTAGGATATACTTATTATGTTTCGCTAAAAGATGCCAATAAAATAGCGCTTATTAACTCATCAACAGCTTCGAGCGTAAAATTGAGTACCACTCCTCTGGCCGGGGAAATCAAATTAAATTGGAATGCCAATGTACCCTGGTCCAACAATACACAGCGTTTTCCCATGCACTATATCTTCAGAGACCATGTGATCTCCAATACAAAGGAAATTATCCTGATCGATAGCGTAAACGTGAATCATGAGGGATTTCAATATTCCGATACAGGTCAATCCAATGGAGAGGATTTGAATGAGAATTCAATCTATTGCTACTATATCACAACCCAGGGTTCTTATGGTAATCCAAAGATCCGGGAACCTCTTTTGAATAATTCTCAAATCGTATGCGGACAGATTGAAGACCACTCCCCGCCATGTACGCCAATTTTGTCACTTGAGGTAACTGATTGCGATCAATTTATTTCAAGCAATGTAGGTTGCAGATTCGACAATTATCAAAACAGGTTGTCCTGGACATTTCCTGATAATAACAAATGCATAATCGAAGATTTTAATGAGTATAAGATTTATTTCTCGGTCAATGGCCGTGATCCTTTTCAGTTGATTGCTTCACTTAGGGCACAGGAATATATACACTCCAACCTGGATTCATTTGCCGGATGCTATTACATCACAGCAGTTGACAGAAATGGTAACGAGAGTGAACAAAGTAGTACCCTTTGCAATGATAATTGTCCCAATTATGTTCTTCCGAATGTGTTTACACCAAATCATGATGGCCATAATGATATTTTTAATGCTCTGAACAGCAGTGACAATCCCGATATAGATCCGTCACAATGTCCACTATTTGTTAAAGATGTATTGTTTAAGGTTTACAATCGGTATGGGAGGGAGATCTATGTTTATAACTCCGGAGGGGAAAATGGTATTTTGATTGGATGGGATGGATTAACAACCAATCATAAAGATCTCCCATCCGGGGTTTATTATTACTCTGCTGAAGTTTTATATGACGTTATTGATCCTGAAAAACAAAAAGAGGTACTTAAGGGATGGGTGCAAATATTAAAATAAATATTTGCAATTAATCCATCTCATTTATCCCGGTACTTACCTGTTCCTATCATTAATTACTGAAAGCGAATTATAATGATCTCTTAGAATGTCATTGTATTTCACTGCGAGTTCTGTTTCTCCGTATTTGTCCATTGAGCGGCTCAAAGTCTGCATGATGGCGAGGTTCTTTTCAATTTCCAAACCAATACTAATATTGTTGTCAATATAGTATCCCAACTGCTCATCCGCTCGATGTGCCATGACTTGTGCAATTTTTTTTGCCTTTCCAATTTCTCCCAATTGCATGAGTAAGTCTGCACTTGCAGCTGATGTGTAATCGTAAGGAATTGCAATATCCGGCATCCTGGCAAGACTTGCATTCAGAACTTCAGAAGCTTCTAATTCTTTTTTCTCCCGGATCAAAGCAGATGTAAGGGTGTTAAAGTTAGATCTTTGATTCAGAACGAAGTTCCTGTAATACTCATTGTAATAGGTATCAGGATTATCAAGTTCACGATAAAAGAAGTTGTTTATCAGATTATCATACATTAGCCCTGTGTTTACTAAAGCGTACCCGGATACGTTGCAGACCGGAAGCAATCTGAAGGCCTCACCTTCCTGGATCAGAGAGTCATCAAGGTCGAAACTAATCCCCAGTTTAGATGTATTGTTGAAGTAGATCGGTCTTACCCAGTCGTTTGTTGCAATAAGGTCCAGGACCATAAGATCTTTTTTCTCCAGAATATTACCCTTTAACTTAATTGACATTCTATCCACGAGTATGTTCCTTTTATCATCGGGGATAATTCCCATATCAAGCACTCTTGTTGTATCTATATCAAGAAACATTTCTTTACCCGGGACCAGGTTATATTCACCAAATTTACTGCTTGCCCTAAGCTGAGGGTTCTCTTCATTAAGTAGTTTTATGTATTGCTTCAGATTTATGGATCCTTCAACCAACGGGCGATAAACCAGAAAATCATTAGGACCACCCTGCCTGTATTGAGCAGAGGAAAGTGTAAATGGAAGGGGTTCAGAATCATATGCCTGTCGTCTCATTTGCCTGATATACCAATCGGTGTTGGCGTAGCTTTGAACGACGACTCGTACATCCGTTCTGAATCCTTCCACCTCCTGAACATACCATAGGGGAAAAGTATCGTTGTCGCCTCCTGTAAAGAGGATGGCATTGGGTGCGCATGAGGAAAGAAGATTTTTAGCTGAATCCACCGAAAAGTATCTGTCAGACCGGTCGTGGTCATCGAAATTTTGAGTCGCCATCAGAATCGGGGCCAAAAGACCAATTAGTATAGAAACCGCTACAGCCACTTTTACATTTTTCGTTTTATTGAAAAGCAACTGTGCTATCCCAATAACGGCAAGTCCTATCCAGATAGAAAATGCATAATAAGACCCAACATAAATATAATCCCGTTCACGTGGCTCAACAGGGGGAGAATTTAGATAAAATATCAACGCTACTCCCAGCAATACAAAAAGCATGAGTACAAAGCTGAACACTTGTTTATTTTTCTTGTAGGTATAAAACAGCCCTATAAGCCCAACAAGAAGTGGAATCATAAAATAATTGTTTCGACCCCGATTGCTTGCTATGGATGAAGGTGTATCTGCGAAAGCTGCAACAGGACTAAGCCATACCGAATCCTGAAGATCACTTTCCCTTCCTGCAAAATTCCACATGAAGTAGCGCATGTACATGTGGCCCAATTGGTGCTTGAAAAGAAACGCAACGTTATCAGTAAAAGTGGGTGTTTCATTTTGTCTCAGCCCAAGTATTTCACGGTACTTTTGCGGATGATTTGCCGAGGAACTCCAAACCCTTGGAAATATAGTTTCCTGTTTAGGATCGTAAATGTATTTCAATTTATAATCTGCTATTTCATATTTTTCTTCACCTTTTACATAAACAGGAGCACCAATTTTCCGGTCGATTACTTCTGCGGTGAAGTAAGGTCCATGAATAAGAGGTGGGCTGCCATATTGCTCACGCTTAAGATAGCTCACAAAGCTCATAATGTTTTCAGGATCATTTTCGTCAATGGGGGGATCATAAGATGAACGGATCACCACTAAAGCATAGCAAGAGTATCCAATAAGAATAAATGCAAAGCTAAGAAGGGCTGTGTTTAAGGTCTCCTTGCTCCTCTTATGTGACCAGATAACTCCATAAACCAATGCACCCAGGAATACAATCATAAATGCAATTACCCCGGATCCGAAAGGAAGGCCCAGTACATTGACAAAAAATATCTCAAAGCTTCCTGCAACAGAAGGCAGACCCGGAATTACAAGATTATTAATTATCAAGATAAGTATCCCTGATGCAATAATTGTGAGGATCATGCTTCTCCAGGAATAGATTTCTTTTTTCTTGAAGTAATAAATCAATGCCAGGGCCGGAATTGTTACGAGGTTTAGCAGGTGGACCCCAATAGAAAGTCCCACCATATAAGCTATCAAAATGAGCCATTTATTGGCTGTTCTGCTGTCTTCTATAAGATCCCATTTAAGGATCGCCCAAACAACAAAAGCCGTGAAAAATGAAGACATGGCATAAACTTCGGCTTCCACAGCAGAAAACCAGAATGAATCAGAAAATGTATAAGCTAAAGAGCCAACAACTCCTGCACCAACCAATGTCCAGGTTTGAAATGTAGACTCCTCTCCTTTTTTGACTTCCATTAGTTTTCTCCCAAGCAACACAATCGACCAGTACATAAACATGATCGTGAATCCTGAGGATACCACACTGAGCATATTGATCCAATAAGCAACGTTTTCTACATTACCCAATGCCAGGAAAGAGAACATACGTCCTATTAACAGGTAGAGGGGTGCTCCGGGGGGGTGTGGAACCATCAGTTTATACGATACCGCGATAAACTCACCGGCGTCCCAGTAGCTGGCGGTCATTTCCATGGTTACAGCATAAACTGAAGTTGCAATTGCAAAAATTGCCCAGCCTGAGATATTGTTTATTTTCTGAAAGGAATTCATTCTGGTTAGGATTTTTTGTAGTTGGTGCGAATAGTATATAATTAACGTGAGTTCGATATAAGCATTCCATTTTTACTTGAATTATACCAATAGTCTCCTCTTGGGAGGAGTGTAGAGGTGGGTATTTAATAAAAGTCATAATTCAAGTAAAAATTTCAGTCATATTAAAATCAAATGAAAACATTTTTGCTTATTTACCCACCCCAACCCCTCCATGGAGCTCCATGGAGGGGAGTTTAAGGCGTTTTTATTTGATTTTATATCGAACTCACGTTAATTAAAGAACTACTACTAATATATAGGTTATTCCTCTTTAATCGACATTTTACACTACCTTGAGATATGCAAATAAAGAACATATAGTGTCCATTACACCTTAATCCCAGAATTGTCATTAGACTTTCTATTACATGGTCAAATTACTTCAAAATCAGGCACTTAACACAAAGTTGGCTCGTCAGCATAACTTAAGCTATGCATCCCTGCCTGGCCGGCAGGCAGGCTCACCTAAGTACCTGATTTTCCCTGCCTTGCCGGCAGGCAGGTTGTACTTTAACCCTTCATCACAAAACCCTAATGACAAATCTGGGTTCATTTTAACATAGCAAGATAATTTGATAAATGTTTACTATATTAACTGTATGAATTGGGCATGGCTTTTAATCGCTTTGTTTTTTATATTTCAACCTCATCTACGGGCACAATCTGTTGATAAGGGAAACATTTACATTGGGGCAATAGGCGGCTGGTCAAACTTCGATCACTTTGGATTTTATGTTTTTCTTATCCCCAGATTTGAATATTTAGTACACAATAAAATTAGCATAGGATCAGATCTTGGATTCAACTATTACTATCTTGAATTCGACGAACCCCGGAAATTCGGTGCAATTGTAGTAAACCCTTTTGCCAGATATTATTTCCTGAATAAGAAAGTATCACCAATAGTAGAAGCAAGCTATTATCATGCATTTAATTTTGAAAATGTTTCAAGCGAAAGAACCGATACTAACATCGTATTTTTCAGTTTTGGAATTTCAACCCCAAGACTTTTATTTAACCGTGTAGGATTTGATTTAACTACAGGATTTGCATCAGACTACTATCATGGGAGATTTTACCGAATTCGATTTGCACCAATCACCTCATTACGAATAACTTATTCTGTCAGAAATAAGTAAATTTTTCCTATTGCACTACATAGGTGAATGAAAAAATTACTTCCAGCATTTTGGTTTTTAAAATATCCACAAGGTCCCTGTATAACAGGCGACCTTGTGATGTGGCAATTTTTCAATCAAATCCAAATAATGTAAACATCGCAACTCCGGTTATCTAAGGATTATAGGGTTTGGTACATAGAAGATAATGGGGCACTAAAGGTGATGGATATTCCAAATACGATTCAGGTCTGGATTTGTCATTACCTCAACTTTTTTTTATAACCATTCAATAATCCAATTTCGCCCGTTGTTTCAACCGTTCCAAATTCGCTTTTTTATTGTTGTTTGCCCTGATGCCATCGCCGTTGAGGCGGTAACCGAATTTGAATTCCCAGCGGGATTTGCGCGGAGTGGCTGATTCATAGTATAGGAACTTATATACCAGCATCAATGTGCCGTTCACATAGGTATGCATCCGGAACTGTTTCCCAATCCCCAATTTGGCGCCGGGCACCCAAAAGCGTGTTTGTTGTTCTTTTTCAGTACCCTGGTCTGTTGTTTGGGTGGTACGCAATTGTTCCATTTCTCCATAGGCATAAAAACCCTTATACAGCACATATTCTGTAAAGAAGTTGAACCCATTGATATTGGTGACCACCGATGTATCGTTGATGTACCATCCGTTACCGGCAAAATCGATACGGAAAACAGATCCTGCCCCTATGGCTACTTTTTTATTCAGACGGTAGCCCACTTGGGGTGCAAATTCGATTTGAATGGTCTCTTGCCGCAGGATATCAAATGTTCCCCCTATGATCAGGCGCTTGGCTATAGACGCATCGGTAAACCGGCTTTTCTTTACTTTCTTTAGTTCACCCCCTTCTTGTTGGGTTATGGACTGGTATTTCTTTTTTAACCGGTTGACACCCCCCACCGCTCCATCTACTTTATTACCATACTCTTCCAGTAGTTTGTCTGCCAGTGCTTTCCCTTGCTTTTTCCCTTCCTGCAGGGCAAGATCCTTTGCTCCATCCGTGTCCAACTCCTTACCTTTTTCAATCAACTCCCTGTTTTTTCCCAGCCGTTGCATCATTTTATCCTGCATTTCTGCCGGCAGGTCTACGAGGGCAAGAAAAGTCTTTTCCCGTTGCTGCATTGCATTCAGTTCTTTGGATGCTTCCAGTTTTCGGAATCCTTTTTCAGCCAGTTGGTCTATTTGGATGGAGGTAAACAACGTATCCGGATTTTGAGCCATCTGTTTTACATTTTCAATATTTTCTGTATAGATTTCTGCCTCTCCTTGCAGTTTTTTTGCCTGATCGTATTCATCTAATTCGGACAGGTATTTTTCACCCTCAGGTTTTAGTTTTTCCTTATAGAGATGTTCAGCATTTATTTCTCCATTTTTGTGATTTTCGTAACTAGCAGCGAGCTGCTCGTAGCTTTCTAACCCATAGTATTGATACAATGAATCTGATATGACCTGTACTCTCTGGTTAATTTCCGCTTCCTTCGCACGCCGTAGCCCTGGCGTAGCAGGTTTGGGTAGTTTAGCTGAATCTTTTACATTAACCCTGACTTCTTTGTAAATCTTCTTCAACAGCTTTGCAGAATCTTTCCTATACGCCTTGTTCAGTTTCCGGTACTCTTTGTACAGGCTTTTTGTAGTGTTGATGTATTGTTGCTCCTGATCAGTAAGCATCTTGAAGTCCGTCTGGATTTGACCAATAGATTCCATTGGTAATAGAATTACTGTTAAAATGATGGATGCCAATATGGTAGTGCTCTGTTTCAAAACCTGTTATCGAATTTCATTCTTCGATTATTGTTACAAAAATGGTCACAAGTCGCTCCTTCCCGCCAACCCGGCACAGGAAGACTTGCGCCAGATAGGAGGAAATCTGATGTCAACAAAATCACAAAAGCAGATAATATGATGCTTACTTGTCTCATGGATAACCGCTGTAGCCTTAGTTGGGTGAAACAATTTTGCTTTTTGTAAGATTATAGTAAAGAATTTGTTGGTTCTTTTCATAAAATGCTCCTAAGCCATAGATAAATTCAGTTCCCCAATTTTGCCTACTTTTTCTGCAAGCCTTTTTACTTAATTCACTCACCAATATGATTGTATCCTTGTTTCCATCAATGTAGCCAGCAAATTGAATATATGAATTTGTCCATTTAGTTTGAGTTAAAATATTACTCTCCACCGATTTTACTATTTCAATTGTAGGGGTAATTCTTGTATAAGCTTTGGATAATATCAAGATTTCGGAATAGCTACTATCAAATACAACAGCAGCATTCTTACTTGAAGTGAGTTTCACCATATATGTTGAAGATTGTGCATATACAAAATAGGGAATACTTGATATCAATAAAGCAATCATAAACGTCTTCATCTTAATATTTTAATTTATGTGTTCCATAACTAAATGGTAATTTGATCGAAATATTTCTTGTCACTCCACCCATAAATTTAGTTTTCAAAAACTTGCTGCCGTAGTATTGGTATGCACTTGTGTTTGAGTCACCTTGAAGAATTCTTCCTTGCCCTTCTGCACCATACCATTGCCTTAACGGAATGCCATTTTCACTTCTAAGTGTGTTTTCAATATGCGATCCAAACTTCTCCGCATTTGGAATTTTATTATACCAATATCCAACTTCAACTTGTCCATCCAATGCATCATAAGCATGACCAAGTTCATGACCAAGTCCAATGAAGGAAGGTCTTTTTGTACTTCCAGTGACATCTAATCCTCCACTTCCATCACTTGGAGACCAAAAAATGGTTCTATCACTACCTTCAGCTGTAAACTCATTCCCTCCCCTTTTGATCGTTACATCTTGGACATTGTCATGCAATGCACTTACAAGTCCATTGCCAGAATTCCCGCCTGTTCTAACTTTATCAAGAGCACGCTTGACTTTACCAACATAGCCTTTGTATTGTCCTTTCTTGTTTTTCTTGCCATTATACACTTCTCCTTTTGCATTCAAGACTGAACTACTGCCATCGCTATTTATTGTATATGTTAATTCCTTCTTTCCTTTTGCTATCCGAATGGAATCGCCATTTATATCCACAAAAAGAATAGGATTGTTTGCGGTATATTGATAGGGATTCAAAGACAAATACTTCTCACTAAAACTATCCTGTACCATAAACCTTCCAATTGTTGCATCATACATCCTTGCCCCATAGTCATACCAATCCAGATCCAGATCGTCCTGTAATTCCTTACCGTTAAACAGGTACTTATTCTCATCTACCCCCATTCTTTGCCACCCATTAAACGTCAGCCCAAACGGATAATAATCATCCCGCTGCACTACCGGTGTTTCGGTATGCTGCACTGTCAGATCATCCCACCAAACAGTATTTGAAGAAGAAGTGGAATTACTCTCATTTGACAAATAAATCAACATGTATCCCGCATAACTCACCGTATAGGGCTGCGGCAGCTGCAATAAAGCAGGTACCATATCGGATGCAGTGGTAACCCCCAGAAATCCAGATTGATTAGCGATCACATTCATGTATTGATCAAACATCAGGTAGTTCAGATACGCACTGGGTACATTATCTACGCCGCCGTAGCCTACCAGTCCGCTTTGTACAATTTCTTGGGCAATATCTGCTGTGCTTTTAAGAAGTTCAATGGAAGTGGTGGCCTGGTTCAGCAACTGCTCCAAAGCAGATTGGGTAAGTGCCGTGGTGCTGGTAAACCCGCTTCCTCCTTCGTAATACGCATACACCGACATATCAACCTTGTCACCGGGATATACGGGTACCAAAATGCCCGGACCAATCCGGTTGTCTTCATTTGTTTTATAAACATCCGTTCCCGGTGCCCCACCATCAGCGCCTGTCCGTGGTTCCAGCTGGTTGTAATCCAGGTTGTCAAAAAACAGGCTCTCTGTTGCATGGGCAGTTTTTTCCATCGTGGCCAGGTAGGCAGGGTATGCTACAGGTGTATGTACCATTGCCCGTACATTGCCCAAATGGTCTTTCATAGCATACTGGTAATCCCATGCAGGTGCACCTGTAGTAGATGTATTGACCAACCGGCCCTCCGAAGTCTGTACAAGGGATAACTGATCATCTTCATAGATCATTCCGGCAATATATCCTGTTGATTTTATCAAGGTATCGTTTTCATAAACTTCCTGCCTTAGTTTAACCCCACTGGCATCATAAATATACTGAATGTAGTTGTTGGCATCAAACTCGACTTTTGAAGGGAGGTTCAGGTAGTTGTAGGTAATGCCGGTGATCCCCTTGTTGTCATCCGTGACCATATTTCCATTGTTGTCATAGGAATATTCCTCTGCAATACTAACACCGTCAAGGAACTGACTGCCGAATGTACCTGCATGTGAATCTTCGACCGATTGCAGCCTGTTACCATCGTATGTATATGATAATCCATCCATTACGTTGTACGTGGCCAGGTCGTCAATAATCCCGTCACGGGTCAAACCAAGTATGTTGCCGTTGGCATCGTAACTGAAACCCGTGGCATCAAAATCATAGGCCGTATTTAAATCCTGGTCAGAATAATCAGCGGATGTGATCCGGTTCACAGGGTCATAGGTGTAATCGAAATTTTTTATTCCCGGTTCCCCCAGTCCATTCCACTCCATTCCTGAAATGTTGCCATTGTATTGGGGTGTTGTACCGGTTGTGTAAGATAAATTCATACCAAATACATGGGCGCTGTCAGCGGCCGCAGGGTCATTTATATTGGTAAGCCAACCCCGGATGTTGTAGGCATAATCTATGGATTGCAGATGTTGTCCCTGATCTTCATGCAGGTCTTTTTTTATAAGTTCACCCAATTCATTATAGGAGTTTTCAACCATCCGTACCATTGTAAATCCGCCGGTATCATGGGCGATCCCATGATCTGCAGTTAACAGACGGCCTGTATGATCGTAATCAAAACTTTCGTGGATGTATGTTACAGAATCAATGGAAGTAGGGTTTTCATGTTGGAAATAGGATTCCAGAAGATTTCCAATAAAATCATAGTTGAAGGATATCTTATCCATTCCTCCAAATTGGTTCTTTGTCTGTGTTTGTACAACACGATATTTATGATCATAATAATTCACAGATTCAATATAGTCCGGTGTATCCAGGATCCTGATTTTTGTTCCGGTAACAAGACCCTTTACCCTGTCGAATTTGCTTTCGTATGCCTGCGTTGTATCGAAAGCGTAACTAAAAGAAAGGCTGAAATCATAATTATCGTAGTACGTGACTGTTAGAATATCGCTTTCTGTAATTCCTGTTGGATAAGCATTGGAAGTATATCCATGAATGGATCCGTTTAATTCTTCAAACCGCACCGTTTCACTTTCTACCTGGGTTTGAATGGTATCCCTGTCTCCGGTGATTGTTGTCGATCCGGTTAATATGGGTCGATTGAGAGCATCGTACTTGGTAAATAACCACACGGTATCAAGACGTTGTTCCCCATCCTGTGTAAATACCAACCTGTCCCACTTGTCATATACCATATACACCCAATCTGATCCTGGTACACGTTTTGCAACCAAACGTTGTTTTTCATCATACAGGTATCGAAAAGCCCATTTATCCAGAAAAGTATCATTTGATGTGCTGATATATGCACGGAAAGATTCTCCTGCACTGCTGGTAAAATGGAACCCATCCGTCAATGTCAGCGTATTCCCCGGGTTGATTATATACGATTCATTATTGTATAAATTGACCGTTTCGTCCGCATCAATAATCCGAACACCCTCCCCGATGGTTCCCAGAAGGCTAATTCCGCTAACATCAATTTCTATTACCCCCTGGGGAGGTATTACAAACCGCAAATTATTAAAATCATCATAGATGTAATACGTATCAAGGTCAACAGTGTCGTTTTCAACACGCTTCAGGATCGTATTTCCTCGTTTGTCTGTAAACTCATAAATGGCTTTGTCATTTTCATCAATTGTTTTGTTTATTTGCAAGGATCCCTGAGGATACGAGCTACTCAAAACTGTAAGTGTATTATCCGGATTAATCTCAAATTTTTTTACTAGTTCGGAACTATTTACCAACTGATAAACTTCCACACTTTTTTCCTGGCTTGTACCAGCATTCCCTGCCCATTCCTCCCCGGGTGAATGGCTTCTGAGCACCCTTCCCAATACTGATCCTTCAATTTCCTGATATTGTAGTGGATATTCAGAAGTGGCAATACCTGTTCCCTGCGTTGAATAAAACCCAAAGAGGCTATCGATAGGTTGCGACTTTATTACTCCATTGGATTCTACACTGGCAAAGGGTAGTAATTGCCTGATTTTGCGTCCTGACTCATCATAATCTGAAACAGTGACAAGGTCTTTTTCCAGTGGAGTAGCCTTTTCCATTACACTTTGTATTCCCCTGCCAAGACCGTCAACATACGTTGTGGACACCATTAATTTGGCTGGATCTGTCTCTGTTTGCAATACAGCAGAGTCAAGATAGGTGTAGGTACCGATATAGTTCGTGTTTTGCTCGGTCAAAGGTTGAGCATAAGCATAACTTGTAAGATTAGGTAATATTATAGAAGATGCTCTTCCCCAACATCCATTGCTGCTTTTCGGTCTTAGAATATAAAGGCCATGGTCCTGGTTTGATAAGTTTTTGGAAGATGCATTATCAAGTTCACTCTCACCCTCCGGATCGGTTTGCCAGTAGTAGGTATAACTACCATCATCAACATTGTTTTTGTGTATCGTATAGGATGCTGTTGAGTTTTTGACAAAATAGGGTTGTTGGGGTTTGTGCGCTTCGGGCGGTAGAACTGTTATGGGAATAACGATTGATACTTTACAATTATTTATGTTCACCGTTCTCAAAGTAATCGTCGTATTTTCAATAAATTCATCCGAAGTGAATTCCTCACCTAATCCAATTAATTTATCATTCTCATCAAACCATTCATAGGTATCTATATCCGTACCCGAAGCGGTCAGGTGCAGTGATTCCCCATAACACAAATTACCGGATGTAGGTGTTACTGATGTCGGCGCAACGGTTAGAGATATTGCCTGAACACTTGTAATGCCACTACTCCAGCATCCTGCCGAACTGAGGGCCCTTAAATATAACGTTGGGTTTCCGGTAACTACAATGGAATCTCTAACTCCTGAACCCGGCAAATGGTTTACCTCTTTCAAGTTGAGATCATTGGCTGACTGCCAATAGAAAGTGACCCCTGCGGGTTCATTATTAATAGCAAGGTTACTAGATCCGCAATTAGGGGTAATTATGGGGGAATTTGGATTAGTTGGTAGATTGTTTAATGTTACAATGATCTCCGGGGATTGCGCAATAGGTACTCCACATCCATTATTAACGCTCATTTCAGCTTTATAGGTGAAAGTTCCGATATCGATAGGTGTAAAATCAATTGAAGTTGCACCGCTTATTGCCACACCATTCTTTTTCCATTGAACGGAGTAAATAGTTCTTGAAAGATTGGTTTCAGCTGTTAAATAAAAACCATCTCCCGTACATACACTTGTTGGATTTTGACTGTGCGTACTGATACTTCCTATTGTAGGGTCAAGAATTGATAAGGCTATTGAACCTGTCATATCAATCTTGTTGGCAGGACAAGAGTCATTTGCCCCTTTTAAGGTATACGTTCCGGCAATCGTTTGCCCGGAAAAGCCCGCAGGTGGTGAATCAGATCCCGTGCCTTCAAGCGAGGCTACCTCAGCACCATTTCGATAGAGGTAATAATTGTATCCGCTTTGAGATCCATACACTACAAAGGGGGCTGACTGTGCATCGCAAATCGTTGATGGTCCTTGCAAATTACCCTGGGATGGATATGGAAGCATGCTTATTGTGGTACTTGCCGTAGCAGTAGTATTGTTGACACAATTATCGTTGGAAGTCATGGTCAACGTAATTGTTTTTGTTTGATCTATTGTTACAGAGGCTGTAGAAATTGTTGATATTGTAGTAGTACCATGTTTCCATACATATGAAGGTGTTGCACTAACACCGGTAGGTTGTGCAGTAAGCGTTCGTCCCGAACCGGGACAATAACTACCACCTCCGCCACTGATAGTCACATTGGGTGACAAAGGAGTTTCCAGAGTAACATAGTAAGAGACCGAAGTTTGAGCTCCACAACTACCGTTTATAGTGCGTACCCAATAATAACCGGTTTGTGTTGGTGTATATGATTGGCTTGTTGAAAGGGTTGTTGTTCCAACGACATCGGTAGTATTGTACCTCCAATCGTAACTGGATGCCGAACTGGAAGTAAAATAAAAAGTGGTGTTAGTACATACGGTTGTTGGTGGGGGTAGGATTGAGGGAGTAATTGTCGGTACCAGGGAGTAGTCAATTGTACCTTTAACCTCAATTCTTGAAGATTCACATCCGCTGAAATAGGAAGATACCCAATAGGACTTTGTGGCCGTCAGGTATTCCTCCTGGGTTGATTGAAAAACGCCCGCTCCCTGATAGATTTCAGCAGCTGTAACCGTATAGAAAGGACTACCTCCTGTCTGAGCTGTATACCACTTATGGACAACACCTGCATAACCGGATCCTTGTGTAGTCGCTGTAAATGTAACAGTACCCGCACCACATAATGTCTGATTTGTACCATAAATTGAAGCACATTGTGAATATCCATTTATAGCACTGAAACCAAAAATGATCGTTAATAGAGCAATAATGATAAGGGCCCTTTTAAGTTCTCTTGTTTTATCCACTTGAAGAATATTGTTATTCATTTGATCAAGGAAAGTAAAATTCTTATTCATGGTCAAGGAGTTAATTCTGGTTCAAATACTGGTAATCAAAAGATTTTACTTTATTCCTGAATTGATCCAATACATGTTCCAATCTTCCGGAATCATCATATTCATAAAAGGTAGTTACATTGTTCGGATCGGTCATCGAAGTAATACCCCGCATTACATTATAGGTGTAGGTGGTCATCCGGGCATTTTGGGGATACACCCGGATATCATCTATTCTATCTGCTGTAATTTGGAAATTGAAGGAATAGGTTTGCTCATCAACAAATTCCCACTCTCCGGTTGCATTTAAATATTTCCAATAAGTAATTATATAAGGGGTGCCTCCCGGAGGAGCAAAAGTTACGTTATAAGACCCCGTAGTGTATCTATTACCGGTCCTTGAATTCACTTCATTTTCAGTTGCATTTACATCATTTTCAAATCCATTGAAATAAACCTGGTATTGATCTGCATTCTCAATTTTTGCAATTGGAATTGTATTATTATAACCCCATAAGTAAGCTACTTTCATACCACCGTCAATGGATGTTTCAAGAAGATTACCATCGGTGTCATATTTGTTGGTTTGGGTGCTCAACCCGGCATTTCCAGACCGATAAGCATCAACTTTATCCAGAACAAGATTGTCACCTTCGAAATCATAAGTGTTTATTACTTTATTTGTTTCAATCCCATCTACAAGTGCTTTAGTGATAACCGGGTAGGAATGCATATAAGAATAGTTGGAATCACCAGAATCCCACATTCTTGAAGGTGCGTTGGTCCCCGGGTCTTCAGGGTACAATGTTTCAGAAACAATTATCTCTCCATCGCTTCCTGTTGTCGTGGTCTTTGAAAGCTGATAATGACCTTTTCCATATACATCATATTCATAATCTGTTGTTGTGACCCATTCATTGACTGGATCATCCATATCAAAAATTGTCTGTTTAGTCTGGGCAAGTTGAACACGAACTGAATTTATTGGATAAATGAACAGGTAAACATCACAAGGTTGTTCATTTACAGTTGCTAGTGATGCGAAAAATAAAGTCTTCAATATTCCAAAAGAAATGGACTCCTCGCTTTCTTGATAAGAATTTTCTACTTTACCTAATATTAAAAATTCTCCATTTTTGAATCCATAGTCAGTTTGTGACTTAAGCATGCCATTTAAAGAATTAGTCAAATTTGGAATTCCTGGTACTCGTTGATACTCATAACTTTTTATGTAATCTGGTTGATTATGATATTCATATAATGTCCTTCCCCCCGTACCATAGAATCCAGATTCTGTTTTACCACTAAGAACTTCAACTAATGTATATCCAACGGAGGCTCCTATGCTGGACCCTGAAAGAGGAATGTTGCTATCTGATGATCTAATAAGCCTGAAGCAAGGTTCAAATGGATCGTAATAATATCTTGAATATTGGGGTCGTGACATTCTAATTCCACTAGATGTAAGCTCAAGTGTCCCGTCATTATTTGAATCCTCCTTAAAAGAATAATTAAACTTTTGTGAATTATGTAATCCGTGAATTGGATTTGCTTCAATTTCACTTATCCGTAGCCCACCTGCTGATACTATTGGCGTACTTGTTTTTTCAATTTCTTCGGACCACCTATAAATTATTTTTAAATCAGCAATCCCAGAAATCGACGGATCCACATAGGCTTTGATAATGTAAACACCTGGGTCAATATTGGTATATTGTTGTTCGTATAGACATATTGGAGAATTCTCAGATGTACAACCAATATCGAAGAAATCAATTGTTTGTAAGAAAGAACCATTAGGATCGTATAATTCAAAATAGACCTGGTTACTAGAAAGTGTTAATCCGTCACAATTTGAATTGCATCGAAACACTGCTTGAACTTCTACTGTAGAGTTCTCGCTAGTAAATTCATCAACATATAATTGGTTTAAATTAAGGTAATTAATGTCTTCTCCTGTTCCAGAATGTAGGAATTCTACAGATCTATCTTTTATAGGAGGAGTTGCATAAAAATCTGACAGATCATTAATATTTGATTTTCCCTCGTCGTATTCATGACCTTCGTATAAAAAATTAACAGATCCACCGGTTGGATATTCTATTGACTTCAAGGTATATGCCTTGGCAAAATCACCATTGGATGTTCTATCCGCTCCATCAATCTCCGCATAATAATATGCAGGTTTAATTATTACGCCTTTAAATTCAGGAATTAGAGTAGAGTTAGAGGTCATACCATTATAGTATCCCCAGTGATCTTGAGCAAAAGATGTTTTACATGGTAATTGATTGTTACCTTCATCGAAGTAATCAAAATCATAACGTTGCGAAAGCGAGGCATTTTCACCAATAATTTCTAAATCATCAAGTCGCAATCTTTTTGAATAATATCCACCCGGACAAGCTAGATTTGTAATCCCGTCAAATCCTCCATTCCCATCAAAATATGAATAGTTCAAATCTACTTTCTTTACCGCTGTTGTTGAAAATGTTCCATCAACCTTCTTCTTAAACATTTCAATCTTATTAAGTTTTTTTGCTCCCTCTAAATCTTGTCTTTGATTATCATAGCTAAATATCAGTTTGGCATGATCGTAGATAATTTCACTTAGATATTGATGTCGATATTCCCTTCGACTTCCAAACGTTTTACTATTCCCGAGATTATTATCACACGTTGTTATGGTTTCTTCATAAATTGAAATTGACCCTAGAGGCCTTGTGTAGGTAATTGATTGATCATAAACGAATTCAATTTGTGTTCCCTTGTTTGATACTACTTTGGTTAGATACCATGCACTTTTAGAAGGCTGAGGAGTCTGATAATCTCCTATATATTCCTCGTAAATATCGAAATAATAGGATGTGCCATCAGAAGTTCTAATTGTCCATTTATCGCAATCATTATTTGAACATGTTATTTCAACTTTATCCAGACTTTGTAATATGGGGCTTCTGTTTCTATCCAGGTAAAATTTACCAGAAGCTCCCGGAACATTAAACGAAAAAATATCTGGCTGAAACTCATATTGGTCACCCCTCCCTGCGTAATTTGTTAAATCTAAGGATGCAGTATTTTGAGTACTATCATCGTAGTAATCAATTATACACCCGACATTAAGATATTTAAATGGTGTCGAGGGTATATCAGGAATTGAGCTATTAAAATACCAGCTATCATCGAAATCATCTTTGCCATAAATTGTTCTGGTAATGGCTCCATTAGCGGATAAGGTCCAACCCAATCCAACCCAGGTTGCTTCCTCTCCAACTTTGATTCCAGATGGATGATAATTTAAATTAACAGGAAATGTTAAATCGCGCGATGAAAGTTCAAATAATGGTATTGAGATGTTCGTTAATCCATTATAATAAGTGACAGGGATTTGCCCATATTTTGCAATTGCTGCTGCTTCAGGTGACGGAGGAATTACATTGATTGGATCCTGTGCCATGGCTTCGCACAAGCAAAATGTAAGAAGCACAAATAGTCTATTTGAAAATCTGGTAATCATATTATTTTTTTATTTTTTCTTCAATTGCTATTATTCGATCTCTCAGTTCATTATTTATCTCTACAAGATCTGATATTGTCACGCTTTGTTCATTCACCTTATCAATCAATAATGGAATAAACTCCTGATAAGCCACGGCTTTGAATCCAAGGCTGTCGGTAGCAACCAACTCAGGATATACGAGTTCAATTTCCTGGGCTAAAAAACCAAAGTGTGTACGATCCTGCTCATTTGCATCTGTCATCTCATATTGATAAGATTTTATCCTACTTAAATCGCCATGTCTTGTGATTCTCCTTATATTCTTTTTCAATCTTTCATCTGAGGTTGTGTACCAGGTCGTTGCTCTTGCAGATCCGTTAATATCCAGTTTGTAAGATGGATTTATTGTTCCGATGCCTATTCTTGTATTTGTTGAGTTATCTGTAGCCCTGATATAAAGTGCATCCGACCAGGTTGTGGTCTTACCCCTTGTGGCTATTCTTAGACTAGTGTTTCCATTTCCTTCATCAATGCTGTAAATTTTCGAACCATAACCGCTGCTATAAGTGGAATGAACGAATTCTATATTTCCATGTCCTTTTCCTAAAGTAATTCCCGTTGTTCCAACAATATCAGAAGTATTGGAACCTATTGTAAGAATACTTTTGGGGCTTGAATTTCCAATACCTACTAGTCCGGTTCCTTTAACAACCATTTTTGCCGCTGGGTTTGATCCAACTGCAAAAACTATATCAGCTCCATCAATTGGCCTTGATTGAAATACGAGATTGCCTCTAACTGAAAATGGATATGATCCATTCTGACCGGTAGATGAAATCCGTGGGTACGCATCGCTCGTATTATAAATTGTTATTCCATCGTTCCAATATAAAGCAAGTTTACCCCCATCTATAGATAGCTTATCAGCCGGGGTGGTTGTTCCTATCCCCACATTGCCATTTGCATCTGCCTTTACCTCTACTTCAGAGGTATATACTTGAGCATTCGTGGTAGTTGACAGAAAGAGAACCACCATAATTCCATACAGAGTTGTTCTAATGTTATTCATTATCTTCAGATTTATTAAATTGTTTTTTAAAATATTTCTAATATTTGATCCTTGACAGATTGGATAAGTCAGGGTAAACTCCTGGTAGGCTATAGATTTTAATCCCGCACTGTCAGTATAAACCATTTGTGGATAAATTCGTTCGTCCAAAAGTATGACTGGAATAAATATAGAAAAAATTTCTTTTTTAGTGATTAATATCTTGAATATTTATGATTTTAATGATTTTAATCCTTTTAACTTAATTAATGTATGCAGTACTCTCTTCAAAATTATCCTCTTTGTAACTCATCGTTACTCGGATCCACCTTGTGGAACCGGTTCTCAGCAATTGTATATACCCAATCTGTCTTTTACTATTGAATCAAAAGTAGAATCTGTATATCAATGAAGTTTGAGGTGTAACAGTCTTTTTGGAATTAAAGGATACAAAGTATTTAGCCCATAAGAAAGAAGTTAATTATTCAATGGATGGCAAAAACTTAGGCAGAATTTTTAGAAGTATTATATGAAATTTTCATCCAGTAGCTAAATCTTTAACAAGATGATTTCAATGACTACACATTTGCAAGTTCAACAATAACAGCCACCGTTTATTTTAGGAAGCGCTTATCAAGAATTAGCACTTGGAAATGTAAGTTTGTAACTTCACAGAATGTACTATAGAAGGAAATTATTACTTGGAATTCTTGAAGAATTCGGCGGAACCTTAAGCCATACAAGGCTCCAAAAAATTCTATTTCTAACCACCAGAAAGCAAGATGATAAATCCTTCGATTTTGTTCCCTATAAATACGGTAGCTTTTCTTTTCAAGCGAATCAAGATTTAATTACACTTTCCTCCAAAGACTTCATATCAAACTTGGTTTCTGAAAAGGTGTCGAATTGGACATTGAATTCTGGCCATAGATACTTTAAAGAATTGGAAAAGGCAGATCAGTCTGCTGTAAAACAGACCAAAAGAGAGACTGATAAACTAAATCAAAGGGAATTGATTAAGTACACTTATTTAAACTATCCATATTGGGCAACCAAAAGTCAAATCGCACAGGAGATCCTAAACAAAGAAGAATTAGCACTTGTGAATTCTCAAAAGAGGAGGATCGACAAGCCTGCATTTTTCACTATCGGATATGAAGGTATTAGCTTAGAGACATACCTCAACAAACTGATCATCAATGATGTTCGCCTTTTATGTGATGTGAGAAAGAATCCTTTGAGTATGAAATATGGATTTTCGAAAAATCAACTTAAAAATGCTTGTGAGAGCATCGGTATTGAATATATCCATATTTCAAAGCTCGGTATTGATTCTAAAAAGCGATCAGACCTAAAAACCTTAAGCGATTATACAAACCTGTTTGATGATTACGAGAAAACAACTTTAGTGGAAAATATCAAAGAGCTAAAAGAGATTTTTAATCTGGCTACTGAGTACAAGAGAATTGCGATAACTTGTTTTGAGAAGGAACCAGTTATGTGCCATAGAAGTCGGGTAGCCAATTCCTTGAAGAAACTTCCTTCGTGGAACATAGATCAAAAAAATCTGTAATGTCGAAAGAAAGAGTCCTCATTACAGTCAAGACCTACCCCTCATTATCTGCTAAGTATGATGAATTGGTATGTACAGCTGGGTTTAAAGAAGATGGTAGTTGGATAAGAATTTACCCAATTCAATTCAGGAAGAAAGCTTATAATCAGCAGTACTCCAAATACCAGTGGATCGAGATTGATATAGTCAAGAGGAAGAGTGATTTCAGAAAGGAGAGCTATAGACCGGTCAGTCATGATTCTGGGATAAAGATCGTTGGGGAAATAAAACCGGATGGTGATGCCTGGAAGGAGCGAAGAAAAATTGTTCTGAATAATGTCTATACCAATTTGACAGAATTGATATCTGAGGCAAAAGATAAAAAGATTGGTACATCCTTAGCCATATTCAAACCAGCAGAAATTATCAAGTTAGAAATCAAAAATACCAGCAGACAATGGAGCAAAGAGAAGCTTCATAAGCTCGATCAGCTAAAAATCTTCGAATCCAACAATCAGGGGAAATTTCAAGTTGTTAAAAAATTACCTTATAAATTTTCTTACAAGTTCAAGGACGACAAAGGGAGAGAAAGTACGATGATGATCGAAGATTGGGAAATTGGTCAACTTTATTGGAACTCTCTTAGGAGACACGGAGGGGATGAAGCAAGAGCTTGTAAAGACGTACAAAAAAAATATTTGGATGATTTCGCTCTAACTAAGGATTTATACTTATTTCTGGGAACTACCTTGCTTCATCACAACACTGCACCTAATCCTTTTGTAATAATTGGTACGTTCCATCCCAAACACATGACCCAGACGTCATTATTTTGATAGGCACACAAATTGGTAGATCTCTCAACTCTTTTAACTGACCTAACCTACCAAAGCGATTGCCTAAATCCTGGCTAGTGGGGACTCTTAGTTCGAACCGAAGGTGATCATATACTTTAGTAATTGACTACGAACAGGTGAAATGCTGATTTGAGGAGCAATCGATAGATTTTTCATTCAGGGATTAATCCCTATCGCTTACCCTTCTAAAAGCATTATCAATCCTGCTGATTCTGGTATAATGATGTAACTGATTTGGATTTATCACCCTAACACTCTTGGAAAGGGTTAAGGAAACCTTAAGCCCATTAAGTACCAATTGCAATTGATCGTGGGTTCTTTTGCAAATAATCCAAATTACCTGGTAACCGGTGTAGGATTATAGCGGAATTCACAAACAAACGCACATCTGAAATTTATTTTATGAAAATCCACAAAAATCACTTTCACCACTTGCGACAATCAACCCGGATTATGCATTAGAAATCTATTACGAACTATAACTGACTATCATCTAGGCACTTGCTCGAATTTTCCTACTCACCATAGCGGTGCTATGCCTGCGTTGCAAAACCCTGTGCGAGCACCT
>SDBV01002156.1_pt1 | contig 29488 bp, 29 predicted proteins | sample 2277081 | NCBI WGS metagenome assembly SDBV01 (sample SAMN10402039, study PRJNA504765) | marine sediment metagenome | isolation source: marine sediment core GS10_PC15, 223 cmbsf | place: Arctic Ocean: Southern Knipovich Ridge | collected 2010
GGACCATGACCAAGAAAATGATCAACGCAATCCAGTAGACCAGGCTGCCGAGGATCTCGATCGACGTCTTCTTTGCTCCGCCTCGCTTCAGGAAACCCTCGATGCCCGCCTTCTCGGCAACGACATCGAGTTTGATCAGCCTGAAGCCGCGCAAGATGGCGATCTTCAACACCTTGGCGATGATCCACCCGCCAATCAGTATGACCAGCGTCGCCAAGAGTTTGGGACCGCGCGCGGAGAGCGCGTCGACCAAGCCCCTCAGCGGCTCGAGGAGTGTGTCCCACATGATGAAACCTCCTTTTCATCGATCATCATTGCGATTCCATGATCGAGGGTACCACAGGGTTATTTCGTCCCTGCTGCCTTTTCCGTCACAATCGTCACCCCACTCTTGGAGCCGACAGGAAACACAAAGCACCTCCGAGTTTACTCTCTTTAGCTGTCTGAACCGAAAATTCGGCTGTTTCTCCTCTCATCTTACGATATAATACCTTCAGGAGGGGCAACTTTGTCGTCCGCCGTCGCGCAAGCGCTATGGCGTGACAGGCCCAAGATCTATTATGACAAGAATGGCATATCATAATGCCTATGCGCCTTGTGCTGTCAAACGTCCAGCTCTCCCGCCCAGAGTTTTTCGACGAACATACGCCAGGGTAAGACGTTGATTTCACCGCTGAGTTTTCGCGGCTCGCTGTCCAGAGATACAATGATTGCCTGTTTTACCTTGTGTTCCTGCATTAGAGCCCGAAGTGGCGATGCGTCCTTTGATGTAACGCGTTTCTTTCCCTTGACCTCAATGGCGACTTCCATGTTTCCCAGTATAAAATCCACTTCCAATCCGGTGCTTGTTCTCCAAAAAGAGATTTCCAATTCTGGATTCCTGTAGGCCTGGTAAGCCTTGAGCTCCATGAGGAGATACTGCTCGAAGGAATTTCCGAATTCAGGTGTTCCAATGGCCGGCCTTCGGCGGGCCAGATAGTTTGCGACCCCCACGTCGAAGAGGTAGAATTTTTCTGTTTCGATAAGGCGTCTATCCACCGCTTTTTTCCAGGGCGAAATTCGGTATCCAAGAAGTGTGTCTTCCAATATCTGAAAATAGCTTCGTACCACCTTTGCGCTCGTTCCCGATTCGCGAGCCGCGTTTGTGTAGTTGAGCAGTGTACCCGAGGTAATGGCCGCAACTTTTAGAAACTGCGCAAAGGATGGAAGGTTCTGAGCCACGGCCTCCGCCGCAATTTCTTCTTTTAAATAATCAGCAAGATACGCTCTCAAATCTTGTATTGGATCCGGCGATAGGAAATGGGGAGGCACGAGCCCGCTGACCATTACGTCCTCAATATCGAAGCCGTCGGTTTCTACGAGGGAGAGCGGAGTCATTGTGTAGCGCCAGGCTCGTCCGCCGAGAAGATTTGCGTGCTTTTTGCGGAGTTTTCTTGCGCTTGATCCGGTGAGGACAAATCGAATTCCTCTGTTTTCCATTAGCCAATGAACCTCATTCAGAAGAGCTGGCACTGTCTGAATTTCATCGATTACAATTGTCTTTTTGGTGTCTGAGTACCGCTCTCGCAACAGCCACGGGCCGGTTGCGTATTCTGCAAAGATCTCGGATTTGAGAAGATCTATGTAAATGGCGTCTTTGAAGTGCCTGGAAATCCAGTAGGTTTTGCCCACTTTTCTGGGGCCCCATAGGAAGGCTGACCGGTTCTCCGGAAGAGAAATATTCAATTTTCTGCCGATAATTTTACCCATAAGGTTATTATATCCGGACAAACCGACCTGTCAAGGCAAATTATGGGCACCCAAAACCCCTGATTGGTCAAGTTAGCACTCCCGACTTTCAGAACAAATGAAGGATTCTGGAAGAGCGGATCCGTTGACCGATGGTGATTGCGCACTTATGGTGTGCTCGATGAGGCTTTTTCACGATTACCGAGAGCTCGTCGACAAAAACGATTCGGACAGGATAGTCACCATCGGGAACTTCGATGGCGTCCATCCCGGTCACCGGGCCGTGCTCTCCCTGGGACGGCGGCACGCGACCCGCCTGGGCCTCGACCTGACCGTCCTGACCTTCGAGCCGCACCCGGCGCAGATCCTTAAGGTAGGTGAGCCACCCCTTCGACTTGTGGAGCCCGCGCGAAAAATCGAGCTGCTCGATGAATGCGGCGTCGACGAGGTGCTGGCCCAGCGCTTCGACGAGGAGTTCGCAACCCTCGATGCGACCGGCTTCGTCACGGAAATTCTGGTCCATGCGTTGCGTGCCAGGCTGGTGATCGTGGGAGACAACTTTCGGTTCGGGGCCGGCAGGAAAGGCGACATCAAATCCCTGTTCGCGCTCGGCGACCGTCTCGGGTTCGATGTGATGGGCCTGGACCTGGTCACATCGGGAACCGCCGGCATATCCTCCTCGCGCATTCGCGATCTCGTCATCCGAGGCGAGGTCGCGCGGGCCGGACAACTCCTCGGCAGATATCACGAGGTGCCCGGGACCGTGGTTCGCGGCATGGGAAAGGGCGCCTCCATGGGATTTCCCACCGTCAATCTCGATGAAGTGGGGGTGCTCTCACCGAGCCCCGGGGTATACGCGGCATGGTGCGATCTCCCCGGTAAATCGGTCGCGGCAGCGGCCTATGCCGGATCCAGGCCCACCCTCAAGCACGGGAAGACACTGGAGGCTCACCTCCTGGATTTCGAGGGCGACCTCTATGGACAACGCCTGAGACTCCGTTTCGTGGAGCGGGTGCGAAAGGAAATCAAGTTCGCCGACATGGACGAGCTCGTAGCCCGGATCGCTACGGACGTGGCGCAAATTCGCGGCATTCTGGAGCATGGCCCATGAGCGATGCGACAAGCTCGGAGATACCCTTCTTCACGGTGGCCATGGCGGAGATACTTCTCGGCCAGGATATGATCGCCGAGGCCGCCGAGGTGATCGACCGTCTTGTCGATGAACGAGGAGATGATGCGAGGGTACAGGAACTGCTCGAACGCGTCCGTGATCGCTCGGTCCAGGGCGAGGTATCGCAGGATTCTATTCCGCGCAAGATGGTCGACCGCATAGAGATCGAGACGAGGGACGGCGTGTTGCGCATCTCGTTCGAGCTGACGGACCAGGGACTGGCCATAGCCAGGAGGAGAGTCCGGTACTCGGGGCACTCCATCGTGCGGCTCTTCACCGCATCCACTGGACCGCGGGGCGTGAGGAAGAACACACGGGACATCGAAATCCTCCACCCGTCGGCACAGCTCGACATCCACGGCCTGCCGAAATCCTCGGTTCACGTGGCGGCCATAGGTTTTCTCGGACGAAACGGAGCGTTTGTCCCACTGGCGCGCTCTGGAATCAAAGGCACTGCAAGTTGAGACTGCGAATGAAAGCGCCTTTGCCGGGCTTCCACGTGATCCTGGTCAATCCGGAGATCCCGCAGAACACCGGTAACATCGCCCGACTCTGCGCGGCTACCGGTTCCATTCTTCACCTGGTGGGCGAGATCGGCTTCTCCACCGACGAAAAGGCCGTTCGTCGCGCCGGCCTCGACTACTGGCACCTTGTAAAAGTGATGAAGCATCCGGATCTCGACTCGTGCCTGGAGGAATCGGGCCTGGCGGAGCCGCTCCTGTTCTCTACCGGATCAGACAAGAAATATACGGACGCGCCTTTCGAAAGGGGGTGCGCCCTTGTCTTCGGCGCTGAGAGCGTCGGTCTTCCCGCCGTAATCCGCCAACAGTTTGCGCACCGCAGTTACGGGATTCCGACACGCTCCACGTCGGTGAGATCCCTCAACCTGGCCAACGCGACGGCAATTGTGCTTTACCGCGCCCTCGAAGCGACCGGCGCCCTTGACGATCCATGTTTGGAGGAGTGATGAAACGCAGGGCGATCATGGTCTTTGCGATAATGATTTGTTTCGGTTGTGGTTCGGACAGGTCGCGAACCGTGCTCGTGGAGACCGACGGGGCAGACACGGCGGCTCGCTCAACCGAGCTTGAAGACATTGTCCGGCGTGACGCCCTTTTGGCAGTGAAAACGCTGGACGAAGCGTTGAAGGGCGATGACGCCGACCTGGCCGGATGGGCTGCGGTCCATATCCTCCGGCTCGGTGTGAAGCACGACGCGGATGCGGTGAGAGTCACCCTCGCCAGGTGTGTTCATCTGGACGATCCCATGCTGGCCGGCCTTTGCTGGCGTTGGTTTGCCACGGGTAATCACGGGGATGTTCCAAAATGGAAGAAAAGAGCCCAAAGCGAACCGATACCCGCCGTGATGGCCGCCATAGCGCTGGCACGGGGTGGGAAGATACCCGCTCCTTTGGCCGATGCTCTCGGACTGCCGAAGGAACCGGCGGGAGGTTCGAAGCAGGAGCGGCAAGAGGATCGGGAGGCCGCCGTCCACGCCCATGTCACCCCCTATGACAACGGCCCCCTTGCGCTGGCTGTAACCTTCGTGGAGTCGCGCCGAGTTGGGCGGGTGGATGAGGACGGCAAATTGACCGCCGCGCGTCTGAGGGCCCGGTTGCTGGATGCCCTGGCTCCGGGGGACGCGGGAGTTGCCCGGACGATCGAGGATAGCAAACCTTCGAAAAACCCGCCGAGCACCCGGCTTAACGATCGGCTCGAGATCGCTCTGATCGTGCAGCCGCCGAAGATCATCCGCAAGATCGTGCTCGAGGGTTCCGGTTCGCTGAGGGTGGAGGCGCTGCGGGTGATGGCTATCACAGTGGACGATCCGGTGGCCGGCGATCTAGGCGCCGCCGCGGCCGCCCTGCATTCGGAGGATCCCCTGACCCGTGTCGAAGCCGCACGCACTTTCCTGCTTCTGGCTGCCAGGGCAGTGGAGTAGGGATTTCGACGTGACATGGATGTCTGACTAACCGGGGGCGTCCGGCACACCAAGATACGGGAGCACGAACCCTGAACCTTCTAAATTGTTATTATAATTAACATTTCCTGATTAGCCAAACATCCGGCCGCGTTGGCACACATCCTGCTCTATTACCGGGAATAACGGTGAAAGGGTGATTGTCGAACTTGACGGTAAAAAATTAATTGCCGAACTTGAACCCCATCCCGGCCTTCCCCTGAGGTAGGGGAAGGGGAAGATGATGGAGACCGGCTTTAAGGGAGGATACAATGAAATACTTGGCTACATTTCAACAAGGCGCGCTGCTCCTTGTTGCTTCGCTGACCTTATTAATGGCGATAGGCTGCAGTGGCTTGGGCCTCGGCGACGAATCTTCCGGTTCATATGCCGATGGCGATACGGATATGGATGGCGACACAGACGGCGACACGGACGGCGATTCCACGATAATCGAAGATCCGGAAGAGTGGGACACCGACACGGATACCGATGATTGCGACACCGTCAGCGAGGTGGTGCTCTATCTCTCGGCCGACGACTCGAACTCGATGGCCAGCCCTGTACAGGCCCGAGCGACTATCCTGTCCGGCTCCAAGTTCGGGAACTCCGTTCGGACCTATGAGTTTCTCAACTACTACACCTTTGACAATGCTCCGGCGCTTGCCGGCACGGTTGCCGTGACTGCTCAGATGACGCCCAACGTGGAGATCGGCGGGGGCGATGAAACTTATGACTTCCAGATAGCGGTTCAGGCTCCATCCCTGTCCGACTCCCAAAGGAGACCGGTGAACCTGACGTTGTCGCTCGACACGTCCGGATCAATGAGTGGCCATCCCATCGATATGGTCAAGCAGAGCTGCCTCGCTATCGCGGGATCCCTGAAGTCCGGCGACATCGTCTCCGCTGTCACCTGGGATACTACTCAGAGCATCTTGCTCAACTCCCACGCCGTCAGCGGACCGAACGACGCTACGCTAGTTTCCATGTGTAACGAAATCACCGCAAGCGGAGGCACCAACCTCAACGCGGGGCTGGTCACGGCCTACAACCTCGCCGAGGCCAACTTCTCCGAAAACCGGATCAACCGGGTGGTGTTGATGTCGGACGGCGGCGCCAACGTGGGCGTCACCGACAAGGATCTCATCGCGCAGCACGCGAACGACGCCAACGGAGAGGGAATATACATGATCGGCGTGGGAATGGGCTACGCGGGCTCCTTTGACGACGCATTGATGGACACCACTACCGACGAGGGCAAGGGCGCGTACATCTTCATCGATACCGCTGCTGAAGCACAACTCATGTTCGGCCCGAGGTTCGTTTCGAACATTGAGGTCGCCGCGCGCGACGTGCAGGTGGAGCTGACCCTTCCGGCGACCTTCGAGATGATCGAGTTCCATGGAGAAGAGTATTCGGAGAACCCCGACGAGGTCGACCCGCAGCACTTGGCCCCCAACGACGCGATGATCTACCACCAGATCATCGGATCGTGCGATTCGTCGGTGGTGGATCACTCAGATCCGGTGATCATCACGGCGACGTACTACAGCCCCATCTCGCTCATGCCTCTATCTGAAACGCTGAACACCTCCATGGCCACCCTCCTCGCCGCCGACAATTCATTGATTCTGAAGGGGAATGCGATCGTCGCCTACGCGGAAGCTCTCAAGGAGCTGAAGACCCTGACCGGATCGGATGCAACGGATCTCATCGACGCAGTTATCTTCAAGGTCCAGACAGCGCAGACGGCATCTCCGGGCGACCCCGATCTCGCTGAAGTTCTGAACCTGCTCCAGATCTACCGCACAATATTCTCGTAGGAGCGGGTCCCCGCCACCCTTTGTGCGGTTAACATCGCGTAATAAATGAAGAAAAAATATGACTGGCACCGTTTTAGGGACGGGCGTTATGACGCTGTTTCAGTGGACAACATGGACGTTGTGGACGATGTGGACGCCAAAAAAAATCGGATCTCTCAAACAACAGTCCACTCTGTCCACAGTCCACTCTGTCCACAGTTCACTCTGTCCACAGTCCACGTAGTCCACTCAAGTCCACGTAGTCCACGTAGTCCACAGCCTACTTCAAATGTCTCACTTTTTAATCGGCACTTTTTAATCGTACGCCGGTTGACGCGACCTCCATCACCACCCTTCCCCCGTGGATGAACGGTGCGTTGCGGCCGCCGTGGGCAGCGGGGTACGACCCGGCCACGGGAACGCGCAGGGGGGTGAGGTGTTCCTTCAGCACATCCGTCACGGTCACACCATCTTCTGCGGGCTCGCAATCGGTGAACTCACCCAGAAGCACCCCTGCCAGGCGCGGGAGAATGCCCGATCGTCGGAGCTGTACCAGGCAGCGGTCTATTCTGTAGGGCTTCTCGCCCACGTCCTCGATAAATAGAATCGCACCATCCGCGAAACCGGGGTCGACGGCTCCGCACAGGTGAGCCAGGATGGTGAGGTTTCCACCGATCAGGGGTCCGTTCGCGGTTCCGTAGCACATGGGATCGAGCCCATCGGGCGCGGACCAGGCGCCGCCTTCGAGCAGGCGGAAGAGATCGTCGACGTCATCATCTTCGGTGGCGGCGAACCGCGCGACCATGGGACCGTGGATCGAGAGCATCCCGAGATCCGTCCACAGGCGAAGGAGCAGAGCGGTCAGATCGGAGGAACCGACAATCCACTTTGGCTTGGCGGACAGCGAGGTCAGGTCCAGGGAGTCCAGAATGCGCGTCGTCCCATAACCTCCACGAGCGGCGATGACCACGGCCGCGTCCATGTGATCGAGAGCTTCCTGTAGCCCTGACAGGCGAACGAAATCCGAACCGGCCAGGTATCCGTTTCGGTCGGTCAGGCGGTCGTCGCGGCGGACTGTGTACCGAGAGGCCAGGCGATCCAACCCCGAGCGCAGCAGATCCGGCGGTACCGGACCGGCGGGCACAGTCACACAAGCCCGGTCGCCGCGTTGCAGCGGCGCCGGACGAACGATGGTCGTCGTATTATTTGACGGGATCGCCACAGGTGTCGAGCAACCCGACGATAAAGCCGTTGACGAGCTTGGCCATCTCGGGATCCTCCCCGATACCGGCCATCTCCTTTTCCATGATCCCGTTGGCGCCGGGAGCCGTTGACAACCGCTCGAGAGCCGCGAACAGCTCGTTGTCCACCACCGGGAGCTTGACGATCTTCTCGATGCTCGCCCGTATGGTTTTCTCGCTCTTGTCGAAAGCGGTGTTCTCGTAGGCCGTGATCATGGCCTTGTTCGCGTCCTTGTCCTTCATGATGTTGCTCATCATGGTGACGAATTCTGTCTTTGTGCGTTCATGTGCGACGACGCTGACCACTATGCCCTGCAACGCCGTCTCGACGGATTTCAGATCGGCGATTCCCCTGAACAACTTCTCTATCTGTGCCTCCACGTGGCCGTCGCATTTCTGTATCCAGGCCTCCACCTTTTTGCCGGTCTCGTCGGACTTGCCGGTCACGGAGAGCGTGAGCGCGATGCCAAGGATCTTCTTGGACGCCTTGGGGGAGAGAGCATCCGCGAGGGATATCGCGGTGATCTTGGCCTGGAGTTGGAGGAGCGGTACGAAGCCCTTTATCAGTCCCGCCATGCGTGGATCTTTCATCACCTCGTTATCGAGATGTTCGCTGATCACCTCCATGGCGATTCGGGTGGTCTTTTCCTTCACCTTCTTCTTGTAGGCGTCGACGCCGCCTGCCTGAATTGCTTTCCAGCCCAGCTTGACCTTGTTGAGAAACCCGGACGTGGCCTTGTCGGCGATCTTGTCCGTTTTCTTCTTGACCGATTTGTCTTTGAGAATCTTGGAGGTGAGCTTCCCGATCTCTGCTTTTACCTTTTCATCGTTGGAGATCTTGATCCCGAGCTCCTTGGCCAGTTCCTCGCCGAGCTGTGAGATCTTCTCCGCGGCCTCCTTGCCGAGCCAATCGGTGATCCGGCTCCTTGCCTCGACGGTCTCCTTTTCTCCTTCGCCCTCTTGCGCCGGCTTCCCGTCGGGCTTGGCGTCATCGCCGCCCTTGGCGTCCGGCTTCTTGTTTCCGCACGAGACAGCCAGGGTCATCATGAGTACCAATAGTAATCTGGTGCTCCGAACTTTCATTTGATCCTCCCGCCAATCGTTATTACAATGGGCCATTCTAGTAACGGACGTTCGTTTAGGCCAGGCTATTCTCGACGCCCGGGTTTTTTCTAATCGATGTCCAGGGACATGATGACGGCGTCCTCCCCGGTGTCCGAGTAGTAGCCCTTCCTCCTTCCCGTCTCCGCGAAACCCAGGCTGTTGTACAATGCGCGGGCCTCCCGATTCAATTCCCTAACCTCCAGCATGATCACCGAGGGCGCGTCTCTTTGCGCCTCGTGGAGCAGGTGATCCATCAGCATGCGCGCCACACCTCTGGATCTCCAGGCGGGCGCGGTTGCTATGTTCTGGAGGTGTCGCTCGCAATCGACCACCCAACAGATCATGAAGCTCACCACCTTTTTCCCGTGCAAGGCAACCATCACCTCGGAAAAAGGGTTCGCGGTGATCTCGTTGAACATTACCTCGCGGGGCCACGGCGTGGTGAAGCTGGTCTCCTCGATCTCCATGATGCCTTTTAGATCTCCGGTGAACGCCCGTCTGATCTCGATATCCACCCGGGGGTTCGCAAGGGCGGGGATCATCAATGAACGATCCGGATCCATCGGTGCTTGAGCGCGCTTACAATTTCCTCTTCCAGCATCCGCTCAACCTGCTTGTTCATAAGCCATCGCCTGAAATCGGACCGCACGTCCGCCAGTTCGCGCCCCGTGAACGGATGGCCTCCCGCAGCAAAACGCGTGGATGTTTCCAGATCCGAGGGCGGCTCAGTCCTCTCTTCGAGATAGGTGAGCTTGATGATCGCCAGGACCGCATCGACCGCCCATGTTTCCAGGTCGTTCCGATCGACCCCGCTTTGACGGAGCAGGACCGCCATCTGGTCCTCGCCGCCGGCTAGCGTTGTGAGCCTGTCCACCAGTGCGTCCCGGGTGGTTGGGGTGGCAGCTTCCCCCATCTGTCTGGCCTGGCGGGCCAGCAGCTTGATGAATGCGGCGGACCGCCGGGCTGCCACGCGGACGGATTCGTCGATGGGTCGGTCTTTCCAGGAGGGACCATGCCGGCGAACCAGCAACAACCTCGCCTCCAGCTCCAGATCGCTTTTCAGAATGGGAATGGCCGCGCTTTCGTCCGAGGGAAGCCCGGCAGTGAGCACGGCGATGCCGTCGAGCATTGTGGAACCGGCGGGGGGCTCCGCGTGGGAAACGATCCCCGACAGGATCACGCATGCGAACACAGCGAGGCACAAGACTGGTCTCCTTTTCGCCGTCTGGAACATCAACCCCTCTGGCCTAATTGTAGCGCGAACGTCGAAAACCCCTTCGGCTGCGGAGAAACTCCAGGAATGCCACCGCAGTGGGGAGCTCCCGAGAAGGAATCAGGTTGACGAGATCGTGGCATAGCTGCCGCAGATCCGTGCCGGAAACGCCCTCCGACCCGGTGTCCTGGCCGTTTTCACCGTCCCTGTCGCCGTTTGCCCGGTATGTCGGATCCGCTTCCCACGGAGGAATGTTGATGGGCTCGACGCCCTTTGACGACAGCCACTCGGTCATGTGGGCGCGTAACCTGACGGATCTTTTTGCAAACCACCGCTCCCTCTCGCCGGGATATCCCACCAGCACGTCCTTGAATCTGCGGAAGGCGCCCTTTCCGTCGATGGCGATGTTCAGCTTGTCTTTGAGACTGGGCTCCTGCGCGATCTCGATGAACTCCTCCATCCAACGGTACTGTTCGCGGGACGAGATCGGCTCGACATAAAGGAAATTCGGATCGTTCTCCATCTCGCGCAGCTTCGCTTCGGAGTCCTCGGCGCCCCGGAAAATGCGGATCACGTCTCCGGTTATCTTGTGGAGAAAGCTGTGCAACTCCGGCGAGTTGTTTTCCAGAGCACCCTCCAGCTCGACCCAGTCGATTGCAACCCTGGCGATTTCCTGGTTCTCGTCCGCGCCATTCTCCGTATCGTCTTTTTCCGTAGCTTCCGTAGCGTCATTCGATTTCCATTCATTTTCATCGATTTTCTGCTCGTCGTCCAAGGGAGGTTTGGTATCGCGTTCATCGAAATCGGGATCGGGATCGGATCTTTCATTATCCAAATATGGATTATCGTTGCTTAAGTCGTCCATGCTTATGTCTCCTGTCTATTCAATAGGTCAAGAAAGCCAACCCGCCACCCGATTGCCCTGCGACGGATCTCGCCCTAAATAACTGATTGATATTACCCAATAATGCGATAATTGACAATAGGTCAACCCGGCGATAGGTCAACCCGGCGAAAAAAAAGTCGGAGCTATCGATTCTTGAGTTGGAGGAATTCCCGGATCAGGATCTGCGCAGCCGAGGCAATCTGTTCGGCAGTGGTGTATCTTCCGAGGGTCAGCCGCACCGCTCCGAGGGCTTCCTCTGTGGGGATTCCCATGGCCGATAGCACCTTGGACGGAACCTCCTTTCCGCCCTCGTGGCAGGCGGCGCCGGTAGAGGCCGCGATCTCATCACATCTGGCGAGGAGCAGGCTCCCGCGAATCCCTGGAAAAATGACGTTCAGAGTGTTGGGCAGCCTTTCATCATCGTGACCGTTGACCCGAATATCCGGGATGGCCGCCGCCAGGCGCTCCAGGAGATCATCACGCAGCTCGCGCTCCTTTGCCGCCCGTGAGATCATGTTCTCCTCGGCGATGGCGCTGGCCTCCCCAAGGGCGGCAATTCCCGCCACGTTCTCGGTCCCCGGCTTTAAGCCTCTCTCCTGGCCGGCTCCCCTCAGAACGGGCGTGAGTTCGAGACCTGCCCTGATGAAGAGAGCGCCGACGCCCTTGGGCGCGTACAGCTTGTGCCCGGCGATGGAAAGCAGATCCACGCCAAGCTCGTCCACCTTCACCGGAACCTTGCCGAGGGACTGGGCCGCGTCCGTATGAACCGGAATTCCCCGATCTCTCGCGGCTGTCGAGATCTCGCTCACGGGTTGTAACGAGCCGGTCTCGTTGTTGGCGTGCATGATCGTGACCAGGTGCGCTCCTTTCGAGATCTCCTCTCGCATCTCGTCGATTTCGATCCGGCAAAAGGAGTCAACGGGAATGCGGGTCACCGTCCAGCCGTTTCTTTCGAGGTGTGCGCACGGCTCGTCGGTGGCCGGGTGCTCGATGGTGGTGGTGACGATGCGACCCGGCTTTCGGTGGCTTCCGGCAACCCCCAGGATGGCCAGGTTGTTGGCTTCCGTTCCGCCGGAGGTGAACAGGATCTCCGACGTGTCGCATCCGATGAGGCTTGCCACCTGGGCCCTGGCGACCTCCAGCGCCTCCCAGGCGTCCCATCCGATGGGGTGGCCGCTGGAGGGGTTGCCCCATTTTTCTTTCAGAAAGATTGTCATGCGCTCGAAGACGCGCGGGTCCACGGGGGTGGTGGCGTTGTAATCCAGGTAGATGAGTTCTCCCATACTCACACCAGCTTGTAGCCCTGCCCGTATATGGTGAGGATGTGCCTCGGCTGGGCGGGATCCTCCTCGAGCTTACGCCGCAGCTTCATGATGAAGTTGTCCACGGTCCGGTTGGTCGGGTTCGCGTCCATCCCCCAGACCACATCGAGGATCTCATCTCTTGAAACAGGCTCTCCGCGTCGCTCGTCCAGAAGCTGCACGATAGCTGTGGCATAGAAGCCCAGATCGACCAGTTCTCCGTGCACGAGTGCGTTATGGGCGTCCAGGTCCACCTGTGCATCCCCCACCGTGACCGTGGAAGAGACTCGTTGTTTGGCCGCGTCCACCCGGCGAAAGATGGTTCTCACACGAGCAAGCAGCTCGCCGAAGGAAAACGGCTTGGTGACGTAATCGTCGGCGCCCGCCTCGAGACCGCGGATGATGTCGTTTTCCTGGGATCGCGCGGAGAGGATCAGGATGGGCGCCATCCGGTCCTTTGCCCGAAGCTCCTGACACACCTGGAAACCGTTTTTCCCCGGGAGCATCAGATCGAGCACGACGAGATCCGGGTTGATCTTCTCCGCCAGCTCGATGCCCATTTCTCCGGTCTCCGCCGAGCTGACCTCGAATCCCTCGAAGGTAAACGCGTCCGTGAGTCCGAGGATCAGATCCTTCTCATCTTCGATAACCAGTATGCGGCGCTTGGTCGGCATAGATTGAAAGGTATCAAAGGCTCGCTTCGAGGTCCACCCGTCTTAAGAACATGACAATAAAACCAACTGTTGTTATGAAAGATAGATGCCGATCTACACATCGAGGATACTCAACGCGGGTTCCCAACAACTTCCCCTTCCCCTCGTAGGGGAAGGCCGGGATGGGGTTCACAATCATCCATACTTGGTTGTCACGGCGATGTGGATGGCTCTCTCCGGGTGCGGCGGAGGTGGTCGAGTGCTGGACACGAAGCAGGCTACCGTGAATCTGGAGATCGGCAGATCAGAGGGAAGAACATACGGCTCTTACACCTCGTATGAGCATATGGTGCGAGCGGACATTCTGGCGAGGAGGGGAGACTTCGAAGGCGCGGCGGATGAGATGAAGGATGCCCTGTTCTCGGATCCCGACGATTTTCTTCTACGTACCGAGTACGCCGAAATACTGATGAATCTCGGAGAGTACGGGAGGGCTAAAAGACACCTGGCCCGCGCTGTTCTCATCGAGCCGACCGCCGAAGTCGCCTGGCTCGCGCTGGCTCGGTTGTACGCCGCGATGGGCGAAGAGGGAAAGGCGGTCGACGCGGCTCGACACGGTCTGCGCGTGGAGCCGGGGGGCGTCGAGTCAGCCATGTGGCTCGCCGATCGCCATCGCCACGCCGGCGATCCCCAAAAAGCCGCCGAGCTGTACAGGAAGGTGCTCGCGGTCGAGCCCCGTAACCTGGTCGCCCTCAAGGCTCTGGGCGAGGTGGCTGATGAGGTGGGGGATCACGAGGAGGCGGTGGATCGCCTGACATCGTACATGGAGTTCGGTGGCGGCGACACATCGGCGCTCGTCAGGTTGGCGCGCGTCCACCTGGAGGAGGGGACCACGGAAAAGGGGATCGATTTTCTGGAAACGGCGGTCAGCATGGATCCGGAGGACACGGAGGTTCGTCTGGAGCTGATCCGAGCGCTTCGCGGCGCCGGGCTCGCGGACAGGGTAGTGCGTCACGTGCGCTCATTGCCGGCCCTGGGCACTTCGGACGTGGAGGGCGCCACGCAGAGGGCCGCGTGGCTGGAACAAGCGGGGCGGCCCTACGAAGCCAGGTCGTTGTTAATAGCCGGCGCGGGCCGGTCCCCGCGCGATCCACGGGCGCGGTTGGCCCTGGCCGAGATCGAGATGACCCTTGGGCGGATCGAGGCCGCGAGGCTTCTGCTTGAAGGCGGCTCGGACGTGTGGCCCGAGGATTCGATGGAACGGGTGGGGCAGCTTCTGGAAATTATCGATCGTGCGAAAACGGGAGGGGAAAAATGAAGAAGTGGGAGTACAAGGTGGTGGACTCGAAGGACATCCGGCGCGACGGATTGTTCAAGGGCAAGACCCGGGGGTCCATCGAGAAGTACCTGAACGAACTCGGCGAGCAGGGGTGGGAGCTGGTGAACATGGATTTCCGGGAGCTGGAAAACCGATCTTCGTTCAGCGGAGTCATGAAGAGGGAAACGGACACGTAGGGCAAAACCATGTTTTCGCCCTGACATCGTCATCCAGGGTCGAAGGTCGAAAATCTCGCCATAGCTCGGGTCCGCCCGAGCGACGGCGGATCCGTCACGAATTCCAAAGATCCGGAGCCTGGCTTGCGAACCCGATTGTTGTTCGTCTGGAGGACGTGAGCGGCAATCCGGTGGATGCGGCCGAGCTTGGTTTCGCGGCTGGAGCTTCAGTCGGAACTGCTGGATCGGTGTTTCCATCGACGGCTGTAACCGTGGGTACCGGCGAAGCCCAGACCGATTTCACCCTTGGTACACTTCCTGGTGACGATGTCCATTGGGTGACGGTTACGGTCAACAGCTATCCTGGAGTTACTCCTCTGGATGTGATTGCCGACGGAACCCCCGACTTGCCGGACACTGTTACGCTGGTGAGCGGCAACAACCAGATGGACGGAGTTGGGCATACATTGAACGAACCGCTGGTCGTATATTCCGAGGACCAGTACGGAAACGTGGCACAAGGCCACAATGTGGACTGGACATCGGGCGATGGAACCTTTTCCTTGCCGACTACCGTAATAGACGCGGGAGGATATTCGTCTACGCAAGCGATTTTGGGCCCCGTGGAGGGCGGACAGCAATTTACAGCCACCGCCAACGGGCACAGTGTTGTTTTCGACGCCACGGCGGAAGAGCACTGGATCGAGCGGATCGAGCCGTGGAAGGTCTGGCCGGGATATCCCGATCCGGAGGCCGCCGACCCGTGCGCGTCGTTCGACTTCGAGGTGGACTACATAATTCCGGACACCGGTCAGACGCAGTGCTACGACGCGAGTAACAATGCGGTGATATGCTCGTCGATTCCTTTAATCGACCCGATGTATGGCCAAGACGGGCATTATCTGCAATCGACTTACGGTCAGCACTTCTACACCGACAACGGCGACGGCACTGTTAACGACGACGTGACCGGGCTTATGTGGCAACAATGTCCGGCGGGTCTGAGCGGAGCCGGTTGTGCCACCGGTAGCGTGGCGACGTACAACTGGTACGAGGCTACAGGAACCGCAGACGCCACATACAACCCAGGCGGCGCCGTTGACTACTGCGGCGACCTTTCCACAGGCGGCTACACCGACTGGCGGCTGCCCGACTACCACGAGTTGTTAGGAATAGTGGACTACGGGCAATACGATCCCTCAATTGATACGGCCGTCTTCCCAGGCACGCCGTCTTCGCATTTCTGTTCGTCGTCGTCCTTTGTCCTCCACCCAAACTACGCATGGCGCGTCTTTTTCATCACCGGCCACGTGTGGAAAAACTTCGATAAGGCTAACTACGACAATGTGCGTTGCGTTCGTGGCGGGCCGTGATCCTACTCTGCGGTAACTGAGTCGGCTATGGTGCTCCGCTACGTAGGACAGGTTTTAGTTATTTGGATATTCGACGATTTTCCTTTTTTTCTTTGACAAATCCCAAGGCTCTGTCTAGCGTCGTTTTTTCAAACACGAGGCTGTTTGCCTCACTGACAAGGAGAACTCACATGCTTGGAGGAATTCCCATGACGCGGCTGTCCGAGGCCGAGGCGGTTTCGGTTACGGACGGGATTCGCGCGACCGTCGACGATGTGTTGAAGGAGGCGGGCGAGGACAAGGTGACCCGGCCCGTGATCGACGCGGCCGACGAGCTGGCCGACGTGGCGGGACCCTTAGCCGCGCAAGAGGAGGCGGGGTTTGCCGAGCGCAGGGCCGTGGATACGGCTGCGAACAGGTGCGTCGGCGGCATTCACGATGTATGCGCCTCGACCGTGGAGACCTATGAGCAGGATGTGATTCCCCTTTCCGACGATCAATCGGCCGATCTGGACGCGGCAAAGGCGCTCGGAAATACCCTGTTCCCGAACGGCCTCACGTTTCTCAAGGGTCGCTGGATCGAGCAGTACGGGGTGACCGAGATGATGCTGGCGCGCGCGGCCGACCCCGCGGCGGCCGCCCAGGTCGAACGGCTGGGCCTGAAGGGCCGGTTCGCCCTGCTGGGCAAGATACACGAGAAGTACGGGGTGAAGATGGGGTTCACCAAGATCCGGTCCGACGACAAAGACACGCCCCTGGCCCGCTGGCACGAGACGCTCGAAGTCTACATGGCCGCGGTGTTCCTCGGCCACCGGCGGGACTCCAAGCTCCGCGAGCGACTGCTCGCCCCCTACGAGACCGCGGCGGTCGCGGCCAGGGACGCCCGCCGAAAGGACCCACCTCCGGCCGACCCCAAATAGCTCCACCAGTAGTACTTTCGCCCCGACAAAAGGTCCACATGTAGTACTTTCGGCCCGGCAAAAGGTCCACATGTAGTACTTTCGGCCCGGCAAAAGGTCCACATGTAGCACTTCCGGCCCGGCCAAAGGTCCACATGTAGCACTTCCGGCCCGGCCAAAGGTCCACATGTAGCACTTTCGGCCCGACAAAAGCTCCACATGCAGACTCTTTACTTTCGGCTGATTACTCCGAGATTAGCCGCGTGCCGGAGGTGATCTTGCAACGGATTATGTCCGTTATTCCGGGTAATTGCGAAAGAGCGTCAACAGTGGATAATTCATCGCTTGGCGAACATAATATCTTGGGTTGGGGTCCCGCGTCGCAGATGAACCAGGTCTGATGTCCTTTCGCCCTGAGTTCTCGAACCAGGTGCAGAGCCTCCACCGTTACCCCGTTCCAGAACAAGATCGCCGGCCGGGCGGCTAGGGCTGCCCCGTGCATGGAGAGGGTCGATCGCTCGGTGATCTCCCCGAGCTTTTCGAGATCCCGATCGTTCACCGCCGCGATCGCCTCCCCGAGGTCCACCCTTGTCGATTCGATCCACCCGGTGTAGTAAGGCGAGGTTTTCCTGGTGTGCTCCATCGCCTCAGTGGAGCCGATCCTTTTGGGACCGGGATCGGTCACTCCCGCGACCAGTCTCAGATCCCAGTCTTTTGGACCCGCGATGGATCGGGCCGTGCTGTCGAGACCGTCCCGTCGTTCTCCTTTTTCCCACACGACGATCCCGCCGGGGATGGATCGCGCGGCGGATCCGGATCCCCTGCGGGCCAGGACGCAAAGACGTGGCTCGTCCAGGGACAGGCCGTACGCCTTAGCGCCGGCGACGGCGAGGGCGGCGAACCCCGACGCTGACGAGGCGAGTCCGGCCGCCGTGGGAAAGTTGTTCTCCGTGCGGACCCGGGCGTGGATGCGGGCTCCTGCCATTTCCCTGACCAGATCCAGAAACCCGGATACTCTTTTTGAAAAGGACGGATCGGCGATCTCGCCGTCCATGAAGATCTCATCCGCCAAAAGCGATGGATCCGTTTGAACCTCCGTCATCGTCTCGAGGGGCGCGAGGGTCAGTGAAAGACTCCCGGCCGCGGGCAGGTTCAGCTCGACATCCCTCTTTCCAAAATATTTGACGAGGGCTACGTTGGCCGGCGCCCGCGCAATAGCGATCTTCGCATTCATCTCCCCTGCCAGCCGGTTTCGATCCAGCGGGAGAGATCGGGTCCGAGAACCCGTGGAACGGAAGTAAGCGCCGCGAGATCGGCGGCGCCGCAGCCGACCATCGCAATCTTCAGGCCGAAGATCAGGTCGTCGAGATACTCTCGCACCAGACGGATGCCGCCCTTCTCGCGGGCCTGGATCAGGGGCGCGGCCACTCCGGCGAGCCGCGCGCCCATGGCGACGGCCTTGGCCATGTCGAGCCCGCTGCGGATGCCGCCGGAGGATATGACCGTGAAGCCCTGATCCGCCATCCACGCCGTGGAGACTGCGGTGGGAATTCCCCAGTCCCACATGGTCTTTCCGATCCTCCCCTGGGCGCCATCGGATCTGAGTGCTTCAACCCCGATCCAGGATGTTCCGCCGGCGCCAGACACCTCCACGACCATCACCCCCGCCTTTTTCAGATCCTCTCCGTCTCGCCACGAGAGGCCGCAACCCGTCTCCTTGACAAAGACCGCCAGGTCATCCCCCGCCGCCTCGACGAGTGCCGCGACGGCGTCGATGACGCCCGTGAAGTTCGTGTCACCTCCCGGCTGGATCAACTCCATCATCGGGTTGAGGTGGACACCGATGCCGTCGGCGCCAATTTTTTCGAGGGCCTCCAGCACAGGTCCCGGGCCGGTTCGTGCGATCTCGGTGGCGCCGATGTTCCCCATCACCAGGGCGTCAGGGGCAACATTACGCACCTGGAAATCGGCCGTGCGCGCCGGATCGCTCAACATAGGAAGCATGCTGCCGAGGCAAAATCCGATTCCCAGCTCCTGCGCCGTGGCGGCCAGCTCCCTGTTGATGGCGCCGGACTCAAAAGCACCACCGGTCATCGCGCTTATCCACAGGGGTGCGGCGAGAGGTTTGCCCGCGATGCTCGTGCTTGTGTCCACGTCTTGCATCCGGAGCTCCGGCAGGGCCCTGTGGATCAGCTCCATTTGCTCGAACAAGGTGGTCTTGTTTTTATATGCGACTTCGTCTGTGGCACACAGGGAAAGGTGATCCGCCTTTCTCTTCTCGCTGGTCGACGGCATTTCAGCCCTCCAGCTCGGGTGTGAACTTGTAGGCGTAGATGATGGGACCGTCATCCCCGTGGGCGAGAATGCGGCGGGTGACCATGGTGACCTTATCACCCACCGAGACGTCCTTCTGATCCACGTCCGTGAGCATTGCACAGATCATGGGCCCCTCCTCGAGCTCGACCAGCGCCGCGAAGTAGGGGACCTGCGACTCGAACCCGCGGGGTGCTTCGAACACCGTGGTGACCGTGAAGATGGTTCCGCGCCCGCTCAACTGTTGATCTTCCAGTTCGATGGAACCGCATTGCGAGCAGCGAATCCGCTCGGGAAACAAGATCGCTTCGCAAGATGTGCACCGGCTCCCGACGAGCCTGAGGTTCGACGATTGCTGTCTCCACGAGCGGGCAAAGTGCATGAACGTACCTCCCTTATCCCAACACGTGCGCGACCGCCGTCGCGCCGAAGCTTCCGAGGCACTGTACGAGAGCCCGGTCAGCGCCGTTGATCTGGCTTTTCCCGGCGTCACCCCTCAGCTGGAGCGTCGCTTCCACCACCTGGTAGAGGCCGTCGGCGCCCGGTGCGTTTCCCCTGGCCTTGAGCCCGCCGAATGTCCACAGGGGCGCAGGGCCATCGAAACGGAAATGACCGTCCCTGGCCAGAAGCAAGGCCTCTCCGCGCTTCGCGAGGCCCACCGCCTCGATGGAAAGCGCGGCGATGAATGAGCTGGAATCGTGCAGGTCCAGGAACGAGAGATCCCCGATGCTCAACCCGGCGTCTCGAAGGGCCTGCGTCGCGCTATGGGCCGCTGCCGGAAGCGAGAGAGAGATGATTGGTTCCGAGATTCCCGTGGGCACCGACACGGATGACGATCCGAGGATGTTGACCGATGACGACGATCTGCCGGATCCCTTTCGGATCAGCACCGCCGCGCCGCCGTCGCAGTTGGGCGCCAGATCACAGACCGTGAGCGGATCGGCCACCACCGGTGAATGGATGTATTGATCGAATGAGAGCTCCCATGGCAGGAAGGCGAGCGGGTTTGTTGCCCCGTGAAGGTGGGCCGTAGAGGCAAGATGGTAGAACAGGCTCCTGTCGATCCCGCGCATTGCCCCATACCGCTGCATACCGAGACCGGAAGCGACGGCCGGCCCGAACCCGAATCCGGCTTCGCGCGTGGCGTCCAACCCGGTTGCGCGAACGGCCTCCAGCTGATCCGGCAATACGTCACTCGTCTTTTCGGCGCCTACAACCAGCACTGCCTCGTGCATCCCCGCCCACACCAGCGCGGATGCCAACCTCAACGCGGCGCCGCCCGAGGCTTCGTCGCAGGAAACCGAGTGGGCCTCCACCTTCCCCAGGCCGATGCGGGAAGCCGTGAACGTGCCCAGGTTCTGCTGATCTCCGAGGGCGCCGCCAAGGGCGTTGCTCACGATCACAGCAGACGGGGAAACACTACCCCCGTCATCGAGGGCGGCTCCGGCGGCCTCCACCGCGAGATCCACCAGGCCCCGCGTCCAGTGCTCTTTTGCGCATGTTCTTCCAATGCCGACTATTTCGATCCGGTCTCCCATGAGTAATCTCTTGCCAGTCCCTCAGTTGCGCCGCAGCTTGCCGCGGTATCTTGCGTACATCGCGTAATCCACTGATTTTGTGCGCCGCAGGTAGCGCTCTATGGGAACTCCTCTCTTGCGAACCTCAATAATTCTATCGGTGACCTCGTAAGAGAAAGCATCCGACCCGGCACCCGACCCGTACGAGGCGAGCAGGATCCGATCTCCGGGAGAAGCAACGTCCAGCGCCTTCGCAAAGCCGAGTATCGCGGCGCCGGAATAAGTGTTACCCACCAGGTTGGTCAGGACGAAGGGCTCCACACGATTGAGGGCGAACCCGAGCTCCTCCGCCACACGCAGTGGAAACTGGGAGTTGGGTTGGTGGAAAACTGCGAATGTGAAGTCCCCGGGATCCGCGCCTATCTCTTCCATCAGGTGCGTTACCGATGAGCGGATGTGGTGAAAGTACGCGGGCTCACCGGTGAACCGCTGACCATGGTTCGGATATTCCTGCCCCTCCCTGCGGAAGAAGTCCGTCGTGTTGGTGACGTACGACGTGGATGCCTGCAATACCGCCACGCTCTCCTGTCCGGGTCCGAGTATGAAGGCAGCGCCTCCGGCGCCGGTGGTGTATTCGAGCACATCCCCGGGCTTCGCCTGTGCCGTATCGGCGCCGCCGCACATGGCGTATCGGGCCATGTCACTCCCCACCATGCCGATGGCCGCCTGCATGGCTTCTGTCCCCGACTTGCAAGCGAACTCCCAGTCCGCTGCGTTCGCGTGGGGCAGCGCGCCTATGGCGTCGGCCACGATGGTGGAGGTGGGCTTTACCGCGTAGGGTTTCGATTCCGTTCCAAACCACACGGCCCGCAGCTCATTCGGATCTATGGAGGCCATGTCCATGGCGTTACGGGCGGCCTGGATGGCGATGGTGGTGGTGTCCTCGTCCGGTCCGGGGACCGCCTTGAAGGATTGACCCTCCTTCTTGCCGGAGCCCCTCCACACTCGATCCACCTCGGCCGCGTCAATCCTGTATCGGGGAATATATCCGCCGTAACCGATGACGCCGACAGCCCTTGAGGGCTTCATGAGATACCTCCAACCGAAACGCCAGGAAAAAGAAAAGTGTCTCCACGGTAATTGAACAACCTGAACCAATTACAAATATAATCCTTAAATGGCAGGGCGTCCACCATTTCCTTCGTCAAGTTTCAAGCAATGCTGAATGCAATTCATTTTTCTCTGAAACCAAACAGTTGGTGCGGTTTCCAACAATTTCCCCTTCCCCTCGCAGGGGAAGGCCGGGATGGGGTCAACGAGAAACAGGGGCTTTCGATTCCCAATGGACATTTTTTTGACACATCAACACACATGTCCTACATTGTAGGTGCGAGTAAGATATTTCACGGCATGAATTGCAACGGGTAAAAATCTAAAACGGAACTAAAGAGGGCGAAATGAAACCGGAAGCAACCTACCGCACATGGAAAGAATTCGAGGAGATGGAGCGTCGCAGGGTCGGAACGTTCCAGCTCAGTGTGGATGATCTGGCAAGGGATCTCTATGTTGATACTTTTAAGGATGATGATGATGATCTCGAAGTTCAAGAGTTGAATTTCGACGAATAGAGAACACTTGTTTTAGGATCTTTGGGTCCCAATCTCTCCCGGGGCCAAGCCGCGCCCCGGTCCGGACCGCCTCTCCGGATCGGGGCAATTTCTTGTTTTCAACTTTTATTGCCAACGCCGCATCGTTGCTCTGCTTGAGTACTTGCTTGCCTGACGCGGTCGTGTTACACGACTCGGCCCCGGCGATGTTGCCGGGAGAATACTCACGCCCCGTCCGCGATTCGTTTCGCGGCCGTGCTCGAGGGTGTCCGTCTGTGCATAAAAAGCAACGGCGGATTGAGCGCGGGTAAAGGGGCGGCGGTGGGCGCAAGGACAAATGTCCCGAGCCCTTTCAACCCGGAGGAAAAGATGACCGATATCCCCAAGGCCGATAAGGCCGAAACCACCAGTCCAGCTGCCCCCGCACCTGAGGCTGCCCCCGCACCTGAGGCTGCCCCCGCACCTGAGGCTGCCCCCGCACCTGAGCCGATTGCCGAGTCGACCGGCAAGAAAAAGGACATTGTGTCTCTGCGAGAGCTCCTCGAGTCCGGCGTTCACTTGGGCCACCATGCCAAGCGCTGGAACCCCAAGATGCAGCGATACATCTTCGGAGTTCGCAACGGCATACACATCGTGGACCTGCGCCTCACGCAGCAATTGTTCAACCAGGCTTACGAGTCGTTGGTGAACCTCGTCGGAAAAGGCGGGCAAGTCCTTTTCGTGGGCACAAAGCGCCAGGCGATGGAGGTGATAGCCGAGGAGGCCGAGCGCGCAGGAATGCATTCGGTCACCAATCGATGGCTTGGCGGCACACTTACCAACTTCCGCACCATCAAGAATACCATCGAGCGGATGCGCGCCATCGAGGTCATGCGCACGGATGGCACGTTCGAGGCCCTGGTCAAGAAGGAACGCCTCAAGCTCGACAAGGAATACTCCAAGCTCATCAAGTTCGTGGGCGGGATCAAGGAAATGGAACAGCTGCCCTCCGCCGTTTTTGTAGTGGATCCAAACAAGGAGTCCATCGCCGTGGCAGAGGCGAAGAAGCTGGGCATCACGCTCATCGCCCTGACCGACACCAACTGTGATCCGGACGGGATCGATATCCCCATCCCCGGCAACGACGACGCCATCCGCGCCATCAAGCTGGTGACCTCCAGGATAGCGGACGCGTGCCTCGATGGTGTCAAGCGGCGGCGTGAGTTCTCCAAGAGCGACGGGGCCGTGGTCAGCCAGGCCGGCAGCGGCCCGACGGTCGATGTGGCACGCAGGCCAAGGTCCGGCGGGGATCGCAAACCCAGGACGGATTCAAGAAAATAGAATGACCGAGAAAGGAGCGTGAGCCATGGCGAAGATCAGCATGGAATTAATCAAAGAATTGCGCGAGCGCACCGGCGCCGGCGTGGTCGACTGCAAGAACGTATTGGCCGATGTCGAAGGCGATATGGAAAAAGCCGTTGAGGAGATGCAGAAGCGGGGTATCGCAAAGGCGGCAAAGAAGACGGGACGAATCGCAGCCGAGGGCAAGATAGGGACCTATATTCACGACGGCGGGCGGATTGTTACAATTGTCGAAATCAATTGCGAAACGGATTTTGTGGCACGTGGCAACGAGTTCACGCAGCTTTGCGAGGATGTGGCGATGCACGTGGCGGCCATGAACCCGTCCTACGTTAGTCAGGAGGAGATCTCCGAGGCTGACTTGAACAAGCAAGAGGAGATCTTCACCGCTCAGGTAGTCGCCGAGGGCAAGCCCGAGAAGATCGTTCCCAAGATCGTCCAGGGCAAAATCGCCAAGTGGAAGAAGGAGAACTGCCTTTTGGATCAGGTTTTCGTTAAAAACTCGGAGGTCACGGTGGGGCAACTCAGCACCAACTTGACCGCCGCCACCGGGGAGAAGATCACCATCCGTCGTATTGTCCGGTACGAGGTGGGTGAGGGCTTGAAAAAACGCGAGAACGATCTGGCCGCCGAGGTGGCCGAGCTCGCCGGCGCCAATTAACAGATCCGATGCCTGCTATACCACGCGTGATTCTCAAGCTGTCCGGGGAGATCCTTGCGGGATCCGGCGGCACGGACCTCGATCTAAAGGTTCTCGACTCGGTTGCGGCACAGATCGCACGGGCACTCGGTGACGGAGCTCGGGTGGGCGCGGTTCTGGGAGGTGGAAACATCTTTCGCGGGATCAAGGCCGCCGCCGGGGGCATGGACCGGGTAACCGCCGACGAGATTGGCATGCTGGCCACAGTCATCAACGGGCTGGCTCTGCGAGACGCGGTGAGGAGGGCGGGCAGCGCGGCCAGGCTGTTCACCGCGCGCCCCATGGGTCCCATCGGGCAGCTTTACACACGGGATCGGGCGCTTGAGGTCATTAACTCCGGCGGGCTGGCCATCTTTTGCGGGGGTACGGGCAACCCGTTCTTTTCGACGGATTCCGGCGCCGCCCTGCGTTGCGCGGAGCTCGGTTGCGATTTCCTGCTCAAGGGCACGAAGGTCGACGGGGTCTACGACAAGGATCCGGTGAAGCACGCGGATGCAAGCCGGTTCGACACGCTCACTATAGACGACATGGTGGAGCGCAAGCTGGGCGTGATGGATCTGACCGCTGCCACCCTGTGCCGCGAGAACAACGTGGACATCCTCGTTTACAAGATGACCGAGCCCGACGCCATCTACAACGCCGCCCTCGGCAAGTCCAGGGGCACCCGCGTGACAGCCTGACGCCCCTGCGAAGCAGGGCTACTCAATCTCGGTAGGACATCCCCAGGTCGCCTTGATGTTGGAAACGCTGCCGTCCTGGAGCTGATCGCAGGCGTCCGGGCAAAACTCCACCTGGGTGTGCGCGTCATCGACCCAGGTCCAGCCCGATCCCACGGCGCAGTCTTCATAATAATACACGGTTACGTCGTCGAAATAGAAATTGACGTCGTCCGGGTTGGCCGATGCGTCCGGGGTGCCGATGTTGTAGACGCAGGTGATCACCTGGGAGGCGATCTCGTTGAGGGCGCCCTCGAGGGTCGTCTGGTCGTTTGCCGGGATGAACTGGTCGTACGGCGCCGGGAGCCCGCCGTTGGCCGCGATGGCGTTGAGCTGGTCGGCGTCCACGCCCGAGCCGAAGCCGATCACGAATACGCCGACACCCGCGGCGACGAGATCCTGGGTGAGCAGCTCGAGTTCGTTCTCGGTGGTCACGCACTGGGGGTTGGCGAAGGGGTTCAGGGTCGTGCAACAGTCCTCGCCGCAAAGACCCTGACCGTCCGATACCACCAGCATGTAGCTGGCTGCTGCGGAGTCCTGAAAAAGAGGTGAATAGCCCGTGTCCAGGAAATTGGCCATGCCGCAATACAGCGGCGTCGATGCTCCGTCCGGGGTGTTGCTGTTGATGTACGCGGAGATGGCGGCCTCGTTTCCCGGGGCCGTGTCGATATGAACCGGCTCATCCACGTGGCAACCCTGGAGCGCCGTGGAACTGCCGTCCGGGAAAATGTCCCACCCGAATTCGATCTGCGTCGCGGTCCAGTTGGTGAGCATGGTGTTCAGCGCGGGAACCGTATGGGACCAGTTGGTCGGATCTGCTACGGTCGTGTCCGCCATGGAAAAGGACATGTCCTGGAGGATCATGAGACGCACCGGCGCCAGCTCGATGGAAAAATCCGTCTCGTCACAGATGGCGTCGCCGGTATCCGAGTCGGTGTCCGAGTCGGTGTCGGAATCGGTGTCGGAATCGGTGTCCGTATCCGTATCCGTGTCACCGCCGCGTCCGGCGTCCTTTGCCGATTCGCATCCGAGGGACGCGACAAAAATGAGAACAACCAGCATTAGAGCGTTTTTCATGACAAACCTCCCTTGTTAACCGGTATAAAAGGCAATGGTGAAGACCGTACCCTTGCCGACCTCGCTTTCCACGTTGATCTCGCTGTCGTGGTTGCGCAGGATATTTCGCACGATTGAAAGGCCCAGGCCGGTTCCGTCACCATGATTTTTGGTCGTGAAGAACGGTTCGAAGACTTGCGATAGATTCTCTTTGGGGATGCCCTGTCCCGTATCCGCGAACCGGACCTCGATTCGATCTTCGCCCAGGGGCCTGGCCGAGATGGCGATAGTGCCGCCCTGTTGGGGGAGTGCGTGGCACGAGTTGGTGAGCAGGTTGACGAAGACCTGCTCCAGCTGCCCGTGAATTCCATAAATCGGTTCGAGATTCTTGTCGATATCGAGGGACACGATCGCGTTGTGCTGGCTGACGAGGTGCTCGCAAAACGAGAGAGAGCGCTCCATGAGCTCACCGATCTTGATCAGCGTCGGCTCTTCGCCCGACGGCCTGGCGTAAGTCACAAGGTCCTTGGTGAACAACTGGATCCGTTCCGCTGCCTCGATAATTCGTTCCAGCTTCAACATGTCGCTCTCGTCGATGGAGCCACCGAGTTTCTTTGACAGATAGTTGGCGTAAACCGTGATGGAGGTGAGCGGGTTGTTCAGCTCGTGGGCCACACCGGCGGCCACCTGCCCGAGGGTGGCGAGTTTCTCCGTGTGGATGACCTGTTTCTGGAGGTTGCGGATCTCCGAAAGATCCTGGCCGGTGAAGATCACTCCCTCCACCTCGCCGAATGTGGACACGATGGAAGCGGTGTTGAAGGAGATGTGAGCCATCTCCTTCCCGCCGGCCTTGGGGATCTTAACCTCGACGTTCGTGGCGGACTCGCCCCGAAGGGCGTTGATGACCATAGGGAGCAAGCGCGCGCGATCCGATTCCGGAATGAGCGACATGAAGTCTTCGCCGAGAATATCGTTTCGATTGAGGCCGGTCTGGTTCTCCATGGCCTGGTTGAACACGGTTATCGTGCCGTCCTTGTCGCATACCAGCATGGGCGCGTTGGCCCGGTCCAATAACTTCTCAAGGTAGTTCTTTAGGAAAATCGTTTCCGAAATCAACTTTGTGTTCCTGATCGCGGCGCCCAACTGATGGGCCAGGGGCAGGGCCACCCTGCGATCCGCGTCCATGGACTCGGGCGCGGATTCCTCCAGGTATTCGAAGTTGAGCATCCCGTAAAACTTCTTTCGATCGCACAGAGCCACTTCGAACCCGATTGTGCCATCCACGAAGATGGGCTTGTACTCTTCGACCTTTTCCAGCTTCGCGTTGGAGATCAGATACTCGACTTCGGTCTTCGACAGCTTGAGGCCCTCGAAGGCGGCCGCGGTGATGCGAAACCGATCCCGCCCGTTGTCGGCCAGGCGCCCGTTCGCGTAGACCAGTTGGAGGCTGGAGGCCTTCGCGTCTATCAGCCTGATGGCGAAGCGACGTTCGGGAAGGAGTTCCTCGAAAATATCGGAGAATATCTTGACCAGCTCATCTTCCCTGAGCGTGAGGTTCAGCTCATGTGACAGGGTGATCAGGGCATCGAGGAATTTGGCGTCGCTGGGCAAGCCGTCTGGGTTCATTGATCGTTCTCCGCGCCGGATTCGCCGTCATCTGATACCGCGTCCAGATCGATGATTCGGGCCTTTCCAACGTACGATTTAGTGGTGTATTCGGTCAGCTTCGACAGCCTGCGGATGATCGAGGCCATGCGTTCGGATTCTTTCTCTATGGTTTCGACCAGCCGCAATGGGCTGTCCTTGATGTTCGCCATCAGTCGGCGGAGCATGGTGGTACTGGCCATCACCGAGGTCAACGGCTGGTTCAGCTCGTGGGCAGCCCCTCCCGCCACCTCCATCATGGCCGATTTCTTCTCGTGTTCGATGAGGCGCGCCTGAGCGTAAATCAGCCGGCGTGCAGTGATGCGCTCTTCGGTGACGTCGCGCATGGTGAGGAGAGTCATGCCGCCTTCTCCGAGGCTGCCCGCGGAGATCGCGATTATCAGTTCGCTCCCCTCGCCGCCGAAAGTGAAGTCCACTGTCCGGCTTTGCTGATCGGGTGTCAGCGTCAGGGCTTCGAGGTGCCGGCGCTCGTTGGGGGCGACCATCTCGGAGAAGAGATATCCCAGAATGGAGGATTCGGGCATGCCCAACATGGAAACCCCTTTGGGGTTGGCGAAGAGCACAACGCCGGTATCGCTGAGGACGACCATCCCGTCCACGGATCCGCGAAAGAATCCCTCGTAGGGCGCAAGAGCGCGCAACTGGGATTCGGCCTGGTTCTGAACCTGCACAACCTCCTGGGTCTTGGCCCGGAGAGATTCGAGGATCTCGTTGTTGCGCAGGGCGATGGCCGTTGCGTTTGCGACGGTCTGACAGAAGATGAGCTCCCGTTCCTGAAACGAGCTGCGCATCTTCGCGAATCTCAAAAAGATCACGCCTATGATATCCTCGTTCCGGGCGATGGGGAAAAGGGCCACCGAGGCGACCTCCACCGAGCGAAGGCTGGGCAACACCTCCTCGTGCAGTTTGGAGTCGGTGACGTCCGACACCACGAGGGGCCGGCGCTCCTTGACGACCCGCTGGATTTCCGGGTAGCGCTTGAGATCGATCGGGAGGTCCCGCACGAGGGGATCGTCGCTGGACGCGATGACCAGACCGTAGTCGCCCTCCGATCGTACAAGAACCACGGAGCATCTGGTCACATCCAGTTCGGCGGACAGAAGCTCGGTGATGGCGAAGAGGTTGTCCGACAGCTCTCCCGCGCCGACCAGTCGAGAGGTTATCCTTATCAGCGTGTTGGAATCCCTTACCTTGAGCGCCAGGTCGTGCGTGGTTTCGAGCCTGCGGATCTGAGACGTTACTCTGGCTCTGAACCTCCATGGCTTGATCTCACGGGACACCACGTCGTCGCCGCAGCTGTTCAACAGGGTGGCGGCCAGGTTGTCATCCGCATCCGTGACCAGAGTGAGGATGGCGATGCGGGAACCCGAGTCCTGCCGCCGCAGCTCGCCGCACATGTCGAGGACGGCCTTGTCTCCGAGCCTGCTGTCCAGGAGAATCAACCGGGTGCTCTCCTCCGGCATGGACTGTATTGCCTTTATGGGATCATCGGTTCTCCGCATGCGAAGATCGGTGGAATCCAGCGCCGCGTTCACATCGGCTGCGAGCACGTCGTCATTCGTGACCAGCAGCACCTGGGAATCGTCTTGCATGCGAACTCACTATATCCTGTTATTTTAACGCTAACAATGAACCGGTGCGTGGAAACAGGTCTGATCCAAAGATCTCGGGGCGAGTTCAATCTGGCCACGAGATCTCTCCGGCAGTCGATTGACGCCGGTTCGGGACAAAGCGAAGCAAATCAGCGGGCTTGCGCTCGCGATCTTCTTC
>SDBV01002157.1_pt1 | contig 29471 bp, 53 predicted proteins | sample 2277081 | NCBI WGS metagenome assembly SDBV01 (sample SAMN10402039, study PRJNA504765) | marine sediment metagenome | isolation source: marine sediment core GS10_PC15, 223 cmbsf | place: Arctic Ocean: Southern Knipovich Ridge | collected 2010
ACTCAATACGGCCGTCGAGCAGTTGCGCGAAGAGCTGGCCAGCGGCATCCTCGAGGGCCAGAACACCGTCCGCGAATTGACGCGGCGGGTGAACGGCATCTATGATCAGGCGTCGTCTTTCAGGGCCGAGCGGATTGCGATCACCGAGAGCAGCCGTGCGCTGCATGAAGGCCAGCGGCTCGCCGGGAAAGAGAGCGGCGTTGTGATCGGCTACCGCTGGCTGCTCTCCGGCGATGCCTGCCCGATCTGTCAGGCGATCGCGGATGATATGCCGGAAGTGGATCTGAGCGCGTCGTTCGTGCCGGGCGATGGCACGGACTTCAGCGAAGTGCCGCACCCGCCGGCGCATCCGAACGGGATGTGTACGATGACCGAAATCCTCGCCTCCGAATTCATCGGAGACGTTGAACTACCACCCGTGGAGGGCTGACCAATGGCTCAGAACAAAATCTATGGCGACTGCGAAGGCCCATTAGGCTTCCCGATGAAGTCCGAGCAGGCGTCGGCGCTCGAAGCGCTGATGAAGGATCTGCCGGCCGAGTGCAAGAAGCGAGGCCTGATCCGGCGGACGTTTGTGCCGAAGGCGATCGAACTTGACGACGGCGAACGCGCGGACGTGTCGCTGATCACCACGGATTCGATCGACCGCGACGCCGAGGTGATATTCCCCAAGGGCGTTGTCTGGACGTCGTTCCTGAAGAACCCCGTGGTCACGTTCAATCACCAGTACGGCAAACTGCCGGTGGGACGCTGCCTGTGGGTGAAGCGTCAGAAGCAAGACAAGAAGAGCAAGGGCAATTCGGCGAACGGCTGGCTCGGGAAGACGCAGTACACATCTCGACCGCCTGCTGATCTGTGGCCTGTTGAAAAAGCGTGGTTCCCTGATGCCGTCTGGTGGTTCGTCAAGAGCGGCGACCTGCCCGGCAAGAGCATCGGCTTCATCCCGCTTGAGATCCGCGGCCCGACGCCTGACGAGATAAAGGCCCGGCCGGAACTGGCCGAGGTGCGTGCGGTGATCCCTAAATCCCACGCGCTGGAGTATGCCGTGGCCACGGTGCAATCGAATCCCGACACGCTCGTGCAGCAAGTGGCGAAGGCCAAGAGCGCAGGCATCGGCGTGCCCGCCGAGATGCTGGCCGAGCTGGGGCTCTACATCCCCGAGCCTATCGTGGTGGTCACTGAACCGGAGCCTGTGGTCAAGGACGTCGAGCCCGAGCCCGTGATCGTCACCCCGCCGGTGATCGATGCTGAAGCTATCCGCAAGATGGTCGCCGCGGGGGCCGCGGTGCTGCTGGCTAGCGTTCCGGGAATGGTCGAGAATGAGCTTGACAGGCAGCGGGGGAAAGTCTGACAGGAGGAATAAAATGCGGGTGAAAGTGGGCGATCTCATTTTTGACAGTCGCCGTCAGCCAATCATGCTGATATTGTCACCCAAGGACAAGGCCGATATCGGCATGATGGCTGTCTGTGATACGAAATACATGGCCTGCATGAGTGGCGCCTTCGAGGATCAAGATGCCGCAGAGGCCTGGATGCAATTAGGGCCCCGCGATACCGCAAACGGGCGAATAAGATTGCCAGAAAATCCTTGACAGACGGCGGGGACGAGTGTAACGTGCTTGCGACTGCTGGTGAAAGCCAGCAAGGGCCACTGGATGCACTACCGCTGAGGGCTGCTAGCGCCCTGTGAGGCGGCAGGCGGGTTCAATTCCCGCCGGGCCCAACAGAAGTACCGAGTGAAACTTGCCCGTGAGCGGTCAGGTCGGCTCGGGTTCGATATCACCGATGCTGCTAGGGCCTTTGTGCTTAGGGGCAGATCAACGGTCAAATCGAGCCTCCGATTGGAGATTGACGCGAGCTGCGAACAGCATCCGTCACAATCCAGTTGGAGGCTCTTATCATGCGCGTCAAGCTGCTCGCCGACTACGGCGAAGGCGACGGGAAATCCACCGCGGGGGCAACCATCGAAGTCGAAGACGCGGTGGGCACGGCGCTCATCGCGGGGAAGATTGCCGAACAGACTACCACCTCGCCCAACGAAGTCATTGCTGAAATCCTCAAAGGGCTTCGCGACGATCTGCACGAGACCGTCAAGGCCCTGGTCACCGATGCCTTGGGCGTCAAGGACGGCGCCCATATCGAAGTCGGCGACACGCTCGAAGATCCCAAGGGCGGGTTCAAATCGTTCGGGCATTTCGCCACTGACATCTGGAAGGCAGGTCGCAACGGCCTCCGCGCCAGCAAGGAACTCATCGAGTACGCGACCAAGGTCGCTGGCGAGGCGTCCGAAGGTGATGCCGGCCAGGGCGGCTACCTTGTGCCGGTCGAATTCCGGGCCACTCTCCTGCAGAAGCCCCTCGAAGATTCGATCGTCCTGCCGCGTGCAACCGTCCTGCCGATGCAGACGAACGTGCTCACGATCCCCTTCGTGAACGAAACCACGCACGTCGGAAGTGTCCATGGCGGCATCACGCCCGCGCGTACGCCCGAGGCTACGCAGAAGGACAAGACGAAGCCAACCTTCGGCCAAGTCACCTTGACCCTGCATGACATCACAGGGCTCGTCTATGTGTCCGACCAACTGCTTGAGGACTCGCCGATCTCGATCGAGCCGCTATTCAACAAGCTGTTCACCGACGCGATCACATTCCAGGCTGACGACGACTACCTGTTCGGCACGGGTGTCGCCATGAGCCTCGGTGCGTTCCTCGGCCCCGACGTCGTTGTGCAGGCGATCGAGGCGGCACAGCCAGCTGCGACCATCGTGATTGAGAACATCATCAAGATGTGGACCCGCATGAACCCGCGGGGAATGGGCTCGGCCATCTGGCTGATCAACCCGGGCGTGTTCCCGCAACTGGCCACGATGGCCTTGAACGTCGGTGCCGGTGGGGCTCCTGCGTATCTGCCCGCTAACGGCGTGGCCGCGGCTCCCTTCGGTACGCTGATGGGCCGGCCGCTCGTGATGACCGAACACATGCAGGCTTTGGGAACGCAAGGCGATATCGGTCTTGCTGACTTCCGCGAGTACCTGATCGGCCAGAAGGGCGGCATCAAGGCCGCGAGTTCGATCCACCTGCGGTTCGACTACGACCAAACGGTTTTTCGTTTCGTCTTACGAACCGACGGCCGCTCGTGGTGGCCTGCTCCGATGACGCCGCTGCGTGGCGGGGCGACTCAGACGTACAGCCCGTTCGTCGTGCTCGGTGACCGTCCGTAACCGATAACCCGGACTTGAACCCGGAAGGAGAATGACAATGCAACCGAATGGCGCATTCCTCGAATACAACCACATCGTGAACGGCCTCGTGCCGCTGGCCGACCGGTTCGCCGGAACAGTGGTCACGGACTGGATCAACATGGAGGGCTACGAGCGCTGCACGTTCATCGTCCACACCGGCAATTCGACCGGCGGGGCGTCCGACGGCGTGATGACGATCGTGGCGGCAGATGACAACACCGGCACGAACCCGGTGACGACGCCGTTCTATTACAGCGCATCCGCGTCCTCAACGACCGTTGACACATGGTCTGCGCCTGTGCTGACGGCCGCAACCGGGCAGGCGATGGTCGGCACGGACAACTATATCTATGCCTTCGAAGTGACGGCGGCACAGGTGCTCGCGGCCGGACGTGGCGACACGCCGGCGCACAACGCGACGCACGTCAAGCTGTCGCACGCCGAGGACACCGATGACCCGATTGTGGCCAGCGTGCTCGTGATCCTGTCCAATCCGAAGAACGCGACGAACGTGCCGCGGACGGCGATCGACTAGGCGGTGATGCATGGAGCCTAACGGCACCCTGCTGGAATACTGCCACATCGTCAACGGCCTGTATCCGCTCGGTGACGCATTCGGCGTCACGGTCGCCACCCGTCCGGTAAGGCTGAGGAACAGTGAGCGTGTCACGTTCGTGATTCAGACCGGGGACGCAAAGTTCGATTCGGCCTTCGACGTGGTGACGATCGAAGCCTGCGACGCCGCCGATGCGACGAATGCCGTGGCGATGCCGTTCCAGTGGCGGACGTGTCCGAGTTCGGCGACGGTCGATACATGGTCGCTGCCGGTGATCATCCCGGCGACCGGCGTGGCAATGGTGGGCCTCAGCAACTACATGTACGCTGCCGAAGTGACAGGCCCGGCGGTGCTGCAGGCCGGGCAGGGCGACACGCCGCCGCATCTGGCCGATTGGGTGCGGATGGTTGTGACGGCGGCGGCGCAGGATCTGGTCACGGCCGGCGTGATCATCATCCTGCACGGCCTGAAACACGCGGTGACCGTACCGCTGACGGCGATCGTTTGAAAACCTGTAGTGGGCCGCACGGCTCACGCTAACACAGAAAGGACGGAAGACATGGCTGCACAAGTGCTCTCCAAGACCCCGTTGTTCGCCAAGCGGCTCAATGCCGGGCTCACTACCACGATCATGGACGAAACGCACGGCACCGGCGATTATTACTGGGTCGATTCCGGCCGCGGAACCGATCAAGTCGGCAACGGCTACAACCCTGATCTGCCATTGGCCACGCTGAACTACTGCATCACCAACCGGGCAACGGCGAACAATGGCGACTTCATCTTCTGCATGGAAGGCCATGCCGAGAACCTCGGTGCCGACTCGGCCGTGGACATGGACATCGCCGGGATCACCGTGGTCGGGCTCGGCAAGGGTGCCGATCGCCCGACGTTCACCTGCACCGTTGACGTGGGCGACTTCAAGCTCGCCGCTGCAAGCTCGGTGATCCAGAACCTCCTGTTCCTCAATGCCGTGGACAACTCGACAGGATTTCTCGAGGTGTCCGGCACCGACTGCAAGATTCTCGACTGCGAGTTCCGCGAAGGCACGGCAGTGTTCGCCGACACGATGATCCTCACGGTGGACGGCGCCGACCGTCTGGAAATCGCCGGTTGCGTGATGATCGGTGCGGCGGCTAATGGTGCCGTGAGCATGATCGAGGTGGACGGCAGCGACGACCTGCACATCCACGACTGCTACATCTACGGCAACAGCGACACCGGCCTGATCCAGTTCATCACAACGGCCTCGAATCGCGCGCGCATCCACGACTGCACGTTGTGGAGCGCAGACGACACCGCCGGTGCCGCAGGTGTCCAGATGATCCTCGATACAATCACCGCCAGCACGGGCATCATGGGTCCGAAGCTGATGATGGTCGGCATCGTCGATGCCGCGAATATCACAGAGGCCGTGACCGGCGCGACCTTCAACGTGATCGGCGAGAACTGGGTCTGCAACGCCGTCAACGAGCAGGGCATCCTGATCAACTGGACGGTCTCAACCGACTAAGGAGGGCACACGATGCCTGTTGGAAGAACAACCCCCGTCTTCACTGGCGGCAACCTGGCTCTGCCGAACGGCAAGTATTCGCCCGTCAATTCGATGTGGCGGGAAGCGCCGATCCTTGCTGCGCTCGACGATCGACAGGTGGCTGCCGAGTACCACAATGAGTTCTGGGATTACACCACGGGTGAGAACGGCTTAGAGTCCGTGATCAGCAACGCCGGGGCTGTCGTGGTCCTCCCCGCGGCTGCCACTAACCATTACGGCGTGCTGGAACTTCAGCCGTCGGATGGCACCATTGTTGCAGAGGACGAGACCTACGTCGGGTCCGAGATCCTGACGTGGATGATTCACGAAGGCTCGGATTTGTACATCGAGTACATGGTCAGAATCACCGAAGCAAACGGCGACGATGCGAACGTGATCGTTGGACTGTCGAGCCTGCACAACGCCAACTTCCTCCAGGACGCCGGTGCTGGGCCGTCCGCGAACTATGACGGCGTCGTAATGTTCAAGGTGTTTGGCGGTACCGTCTGGCAGATGGAGACGAGCCGAGCCGGGGCACAGACCACGCTCGCCAACGTCGGCACGCGGACCACTGGCCTGTGGGCGCGGGTTGGCTTCCGCATCGAGGGCGCTGACAAGGTGACCGGCTACATCGACGGCGTGCCCGTTGGCGTGATCACCGGCGCGACCTTGCCCAACGCTGCGATGGGCCTGGTGATGGGCGTCAAGACCGGCGTGAACGACCTCGAAGACATCCTGAGCGTCGATCGTGTGGACATCGTCCAGACTCGTGCATAGGAGCGTGGTGCAATGGCTGCAATCAGTCTGAATCGCAGGATCCGCCCGAACGATCTGGAAGTGCGGCACGATGAGCTGACCGGTCAACTGCTGCTCTGGTGGATCACCGCCGCGCACACCGAAACGATCCTCGGCGGCGAGATCCTCATCCCCGAGGTCGAGATCGAGATGGGGTTGTACCTACAGCCCACAATGCTGATCACGCCCGATGGGCGCGTGGCGACCATCACTCAGGCCGGACGGCTGAACGTGTCCGCGCGCGACGAGCCGAAGTATCGGCCGGGCACAGGGCGCGAGTTGAACTGCGCGGTCAACGCCACCGACTACCAGGTCGTTGGCCTTCAGGGCGGTGACATCGTGGAAGCCACGGCCGAGAACGGCACGATCTATATCGGCTGGGGCGACACGACTGCTAACGAGAACAAGCTGATTGCCGTTACAACGGGAACGACTCATCGGTTCACCCTGCCGAACACCGAAGTCCAGTACCACTACTCGACGGAGGATGGCGCTGGGGTGATCGGTCGGCATTCGCTGATTCTCGACGAGGTGTAGGATGACGACGGCAGGGGTAATCCAAGCGCCGCTCCGGCTGGCGGGGATGCTGGCCGATTGGGATTTCACGGGCGCTCCCCCTGCGCAGCGCGGGCAGTTATTCGACACTTCGCGCAACGCTTTCAACGGCACTATCGTCGGCTCACCCGCCGTAATCTATGATGGCGCCGGGGACTTCTCAGCGGTCGCCGTGCCGTGGGACGAACTCGGTGCTGGCGGCGGCAATCGTTACGCGATCTGGGCGGGCTGGGTTTACGCCGATGCCATCGCGCCGGCCACCGCGAAAGTCCTCTGGATTGATTCGTGGAATGCCGGGAACGCACCGAAGCTAATCATCTTTCATTCGGCCGCCGGAGCGGGCGAGATTCGCGCCGGCGTACGGACAGGCGCGGCGGGTGATGACTTCCGCTCGGCTGACAGCGTGCAAGCCATTACCGCGGCGGCATGGCATCACGTTGCCGTCCAAGTGGATGCGGCTGCCGAGACGGTGACCTACTGGATCGACGGCGTGTTTGAAACGCCTGTAGCCCTGAGCGGGGCGCTTGCCCAAACGACGTGGGCGACGGATGTATCGTCGGCTCAACAGGCGGGCGAACATGCAAACGGTAGCGGCGACTTCGCGGGCCGAACGACGGACATGCGCTATCTCGGCAGCAATACGCCGATCACTCAGGCGCAGGTTCAGGCCCTCTATGACTTCCCGTATTCGGCCGTGGACGGGCTGGCATGGGGTGGCCACTGGCGTATGAACGAAGCGGCGGGCGGCCCGCAGGATTACAGCGGCAACGCGCACCACATGGCGCTGGTGAACGCTGGATGGGACATCGGCACGAACCTCGGCCAATCCTGGATCGGCTTCGGCGGCGGACAGCAGGACCGCTTCCAGGGCGGCGGCATGGAACTGAACTCCGCGATGGTTCAGCACGTCAACGTGGACAACATCGCCGCGACGCTAGGTCCGTTGACGGGCTTCACCGTAGCAGCGTGGTTTCGCTACAACGACACCGGGACAGAGCAAGTGATTTTCAGCCTTGCCGATGCTAGTGATGCTGAGAGTCGGTTGAAGTTGGACCTAGACGCGTGGAACGAGGACGAGATCCGGGCCGTAATAGTTGAAGCTGGCGCCGCCATTCGCGTTGCTGCTCACAACAACGCCGTGGTCGATGATGCGTCAGCAATCATCTGTGCAATCTTCGCGACCGACGCAACCGGCAATAGTCTCTATGTCAACGGAGTTGAAGATACCACCGACGTCATCGGCGACGACGACACCGACGCCTCGCCGAGTGTTATCGGCGGTGTGGATAGCGTTTTGCTCGGTGCGGGCATTTCAGCCGGTACGGTAGAATTGGCACTGGACGGCGCGCTCGAACGCATCGACCTGTTCAGCCGCCGCCTTACTGTGCCCGAGATTATCAGCCTCACGAACAGGGGGCCGCGCGATGGCTGATCCGAGCGTACATCTTGCGCTCAAGGCAATCGTCGATTCGCTCTCGTTAGCGCTCGATGCCTGGAACGTAATTGATTTTGCGCACCACGAACTTCACCGGGGGGCGGCGTTCAACGTCAACCGCGAGAACCTGGACCTCGATCTGGGCGTAGACGAAGACCTGCTGCTTGAAGTCGGAGCCGTCACCTGCCATCTGACGTTTGCCGTGGCCGCTTCGGCGGGGTGCCATCTATTTCTTTTCGAGAACCCGACGTTCACGACGGGCGTGGCGATTACGCCCGTGAACCGCAACCGCACGGGAACGCCACCAGCAGCCACGATGGGTGTGAGCCATACGCCCGTCGATCCAGGCGCAGCCGTTGATGGTGACCAGCTCTACCAAGAGCACTTTGGTGTCGGCGGCGTCCCAAGTCTGAGGGCCGCCGGAGTATCGCGTGGTACGCAAGAATGGCCGCTGAAGACGAGCACTAAGTATCTCTTCCGCGTGACGAGCCTTGTGGAGAACACCACCATCGACATCAACCTTGAATGGTACGAGCGGAATATATGATGACGATCAAGGCACAACTCGCAGTCCTGCTGCTCTACGTCAGCGTGGCTGCCGGTGACAGCACGATCCGTGTGGTGGCCTGGAACCTGCATGGGAATCAGAACCCCGCCGGGCAACTCGCCGTGCTGCGCTCCCTGTCGCCTGACGTGTGCCTCTTCAGTGAAGGGGTGATTGTCGATCCCCTGTTCATCAGCATCGGCGAGGATCAATCGCTCGATGCCTGGGGCGTCCACTGGGAGTCCGTCCGCGACACGCCCGCGAACCCGGCAAAGGCACGGCAGGAGACGCTCGACCGGCTGGCGCGGCAACCTGTGGGCGTGCCGATCATCCAGGGCGGTGACTTCAACGTCCAACGCTATCCGCTGTATATGAGCGTGCCAGACGGCAGCATCGAGCTGATGGAGGCGGCGGGCTACACGTCGGCGATCGAGACGCCGACCTATCACGCAGGCTATCCGCAGATGCAGCTCGATTGGATCTTCACGACGGATGAGTTGCGGATCATCGCGGCGGGCACGGCAGGCACCAGCGCCGAGAGTGACCATCTGTTGCTGTGGGCCGATATCCAGATCCCCGAGCCGGCGACCTGTAGCCTGCTCATCCTTGGCACCTTGATACTACACTGGGGACCGCGATGGCGTTGACGGATGGCGACAAGGCATGGATCGAGAATCTGTTTCTGAAGGGTGTCTGGCGGGCGATCGGTGAACACGAAACACGTTGCGTGAAGCTGCGCCTTTGGCAAGTCGCGGCCATTGTCTTGGCCGGAGGCGCCGGCGGCGGCGGGATCGTGACGCTATTTTCCGCACTTGGAGGCTGACTATGTTCGAGAAGCTCAAGAGTCGCAAGCTCTGGCTGGCCTTGACCGCGTTGCTGCTCGTCTGGTTCGGCGTGGAGGCCGAGGGCGAGATGGGCGTTGCGGTCAAGCTGGCGGTCGAAGGCGTGATCACTGCGGCGTATCTCATCAGCCAGGGCATCGTGGACGCCGCGGAAAAGAAGGCGAAGGGAGGTTCCGATGCGCCAATGGATGCTGACCCTGTGGGCTAGCGCGGCGATCGTGCTGATGCTGTGCGGCTGTGCGAACGATGCCCAGCGCTTCATGTCGGCCGACGCGACGTACAAGGCCAACCTGCAGGCGCTGATCGACCTTCGCCCGACTGGCGCGATTGACGACGCGACAGCCTTGCGGATCGAAGTGTATCGAAAGGCGGCACGGGCCGCGCTCGACGAATGGGAAACCGACTTGCTGGAAGGCCGCGAGAGCGGAGCGGCGGCAGCCTTCAGCCGTGCGTTGCGGATGATCGTTGCGGCACGGCTGGAAGCTCGCAAGGCAGGAGGGACATGATGGAGCCAAGCGTTGTGGATGCGTGGTTGATCTTAGCTGCCGGGCTGATCGATCTGACGACCCGGCTCGCCACGATTGTGAAGCAGATCGGGCTCACGCCCGAACAGGCCGCGCGATTGCGAGCCGAGCGGGATCGCCTGGACGAACTGTGGAAGGACATGCTGCCTGAGGAGAAGCCAAGTGGCGATCGTTGACGCCGCATTCCTGGGACTGTTCCCGGCGCTCGCGGGGCTGCCGCCCGCACTGCTCGCGCAGCTTGCCGAAGCCGCGTCGGATACCTTCGAGGCGTTGTGCAATCGCACGGGCTTCGGGTTTGAGGAAGAGACGCTGACGGAGGAAGTCTACGACGGCCCCGGCTCGCGGATGATGTTCCTGAATCGCACGCCGGTCACCGACCTGGCCACAATCTTCATCCGTGAAAGCGACGACACGTTCACGTCGCTCGACAACACGGGTGACGACGTGTTCTACATCAAGGCCGACACGGGACAGATCGTGTTCGCAAACGACCCGGCGACATCGCCCGACCGGAGCTTCTTCCCGACCGGCTTCCAGAATGTGAAGGCGACGTACACGGGCGGCTACACGGACGCGCTGATGCCGAATGACATCAAGCAGGCCGTGGCCGAGATTGCGATGATCATGGGCGGCACGTCCACCGGCGGTGCGGTCCAATCCGAGAAGCTGGGCGACTACTCGGTGAAGTTCGCGGCGCTCACGGCAAGCGGTTTGCCCCCGCTGACGTCGGCGGTAGTCAGCAAGTACAAGAGGCTGAACCTATGAGCATCGCGTCCATGATAGCCACGCATGGCGGTGACGACGTGACGTTGGAACGAGCGACGGACACGACTGCTGACAGCGGCGCGCGGATGCGGACGTGGGCGACTGTGGGCGGCGTGCTCAATGGATGGCGGCAGCCGACGACGGCGGACCTTCGTGATGAGTATGGCTCACGAAATATGCTGGTGACGCACATGGTGTTTTTCCAAGCCGACCCGGCAGTGCAGATAGACGATCGTCTCGTGATCAGCGGCGCGATCTATGCGGTCCGGGGCGATCAGAATCAGGCTGGCATGGATCGATTGTGGCGTGTGGACGTTGAGGAGAAGCGCGGTGCCTGAAGCGGTGAAAGTAGTCTGGTTTGGGCCGCAGGTGAAGTTCGCTATGCGGAAGAAGGCTGGCCTGCGCGTTGAGGCCGCCGCGCGATTCCTGCGTGACTATATCAAGGTGAAGCTGTCGCGGACGCAGGCCTACAAGATTTACGGCAAAGCCGCCGGCCGTTCACGGAAAGGACTCGCGCCTTCAGCGCCGGGCGAGTATCCGAAGAAGCTGACGAGCAATCTTCGGAAGAACATCCAGATGGAAATGGACTTCAGCACGCTGTCTGCTCGCGTCGGTACGAACGTCGTCTACGGTAAGTTCCTGGAACTCGGCACGAAGAACATGCGCCGCCGCCCATGGCTGAGCCGCGGCTTGCGTGAGGCGGCGCCGGCCATGCGGCGAATCCTCAGCGGACCTGGAGGCGGCATTGCGTAGCGATCTGCGAAAGGCGATCCGTGGCGTGCTTGTGGGCGATGCGGCCTTGGTAGCGCTGGCGACTGGCGGCATCCACTTGGGCACGGTGCCGGACAGGACGGAGATGCCGTACCTGGCGTATTCGGCACCGGGGCTGATCGGTAAACCGGACCGCACGACGGGCGGCCAACAGATCGAGGAACTGAACATCCGCGTGCAGGTGTGGGCAAACGATGCCGACACCGCAGCGGCGATCATAGAACGTGCGGAAGCCCTGCTGCTGGCTCACAGTGTGAGCCTGGAATACACGCAGATGAATGCCACGAAGCTCGATGCGGACGTGTTCCAAGAGACCGACCGCGACCAGGCGGCCGACGAAGTGTGGCAGGGCGTGATGACGATGGAACTTATGATCCACTGGAACCCAAGGGCATAGCGGAGGAAATAGAATGGCGAATCTTATAACCAAACTGAAGGCAGCCATCGGGTACAAGTATTCCAAAACGGTGGCGACAACCAGCGTTCTGCCAATCGCGACCGCTTCATCCTCGTACCGTAAAGACTTGGCAACGGGGACTGGCGCCAACCAAGCGGATCTGTTGTATTCGCGCACGGCCACGATCAATGCCGGGGTGGACTTCGATATCGACATGGTTGGGGCTCTGGATGATCCGCTTGGTGATCAGATCACCGCAGTCCGCGTCAAGTCGATCTTCTTCAAGAACATCTCGACGAACGACACCGATATCATCCTGGGCGGTGCGGTAGCAAACGCCTTCGCCGCGATGTGGAACGCCGTCGGGGATTCGCTGAACATTCCGCGAGACGGCTACGTGCTGCTCACCGCACCTGACGCAACGGCTTGGGTGACGGCTGGCGGGGCGACAGACATCCTGCGGATTACCGGCGGCGCCGCAAACGGCGAGTACGAAATCACAATCGTTATGGCCAGCGCGTAGCGCTGAGGAGGAATGACATGGCCGATCTAATTCCAACACTGACCGCATCGCTGGGCTACACGTACAGCGTCGATCGGGCAAATAGCAACGCCGACCCCGGAGTGTCGGAAACGATGGCTTATGAAGCCAAGATGACCGACGGCACGGGCGACGATCAGGCGGATGAGCTGTGGAACATCGAAACGACCGTCGGCATCGGTGGCGCCACAGACTACGACCTGACGGCGCTGACAGACGCCTTCGGTGACACGCTGACGGGGGCGCGTGTCAAGGCGATCCTGTTCGAGAACGTATCCGCCAACGACGCCGTGCTGACGCTTGGCGCCAGCGGCGGCTTTGAATGGGCGGGCGCCGGGATGCTATTCGCGGCCGTTGGCGATGCGGTAGTGATCCCTGATGGCGGTGTGTTTAGCGCCGGCTCGCCGGAAGATAGCTGGCCGGTGACAAATGGCGCAAGCGATCTGCTGCGCGTTGGCGGCGATGGCGTGCTGCTCGGCACTTACAAACTGACAATCGTACTGGCCAGCGCGTAGCGCTGAGGAGGACAACTGATGGCAACTCATGTGACAGGGACCGAAGGCGAAGTGATCGCCGGAGTCACCACGCTCGAAATCAGCTCGTGGACGTTGGACAACACTGTGCCCGAGATCGACGCGACGAACACGGGCGGCGGCGGCTACTCGGACTCGCTGGCCGGTGCCAAGAAAGCCAGCGGCACCGTCGAAGCGCTGTGGGATACCGCAGTCGAGGCGACGGACACGCCGCCCAACATCAACGCCGGTGCGGAAATCCGGCTGCGGCTGTTCGTCGAATCCGGCGCCGGGGCGTTCTGGGACATCACCACTGCGCTGATTGTCAGCGTCAACCATAGGTCCGCTGTGAATGAGGGCGTGAGCTACTCGTTCAACTACGTCAACAAGGGCGCGTTTGTGCTGCCCTAAACCTCTGACAGGGGAATCAAATGTCAACCGATGGGATTCACACTGCGGCCGGTGCGCCGGGCGTGCTGGTACTGGACGACGAACAGTATTTGCTCGCGCCGCTTGAGTTGGGCGATATGCCCAACATTCTGAACTGGCTGGAGGTGCGGCCTCAGCACGCCGCACGCCGAAAACTCGATGCGCTTGGCGATCAAGCGACGGACGCTTATCGCGATAAGCTCTTCGCAAAAGCGGAGGAAGAAGCAGAGGCGGTCCGCAATCACCCCGACGGCGCATTGCAGGTCTTCAAGAAGGAGCCCAACCGGATCACCGGCGAGGTGGCCGAGGGCTTCGTCTACGCCGTGTATGTGATGCTCCGCAAGAACCATCCAGACATCACATGGGAAGAAACGTGCGCCCTCGTCTCAATTGAGAATGTGGATGCGATTGCCGAGGTATTCGATCGCGTCCACGCACTGGCGGAAAAAACGACGGCGCGGAGGCAGAGGGCCAGGCGTCCGCGCAAACGGAAATAGACTGGCCTACGGTTTACGTGTCGCTCGCCGAGCGCTATCCGTGGGCATCACCGGATGCTGTGAACCGGCTTACGTGGCCGCAGATGTTGATGTACTTGAAAGGCCGCGTGAAGCCGAAGCCGCGTGGATTCCCATTGCGTGGCGACGACGAGATCATGGCGCTGGCACGCGGGCGCACGGCGGGCGTGAAGATCGAAAGCCGTGCGGAGTTGACAGCCTACATGAAGGCCGAAGCCGATGGCAAAACTGGCTGAAGTATTTGTAACGGTGCGCGCGAGGATGGCGCAGTTCAACACTGCCATCGCGGGCGCGCGAGCGCGCCTGACTGCGTTTCAGGCGAAGACTGCGACGATGGCTACGGCCGTCCGAAGATCATTCCTCATCATCGCTGCGGCCGTTGCCGTAGTCGTCTTTCAGTTCGCCAGGTTTGAGCAGGCCATGGCGCGCGTAAAGGCGCTCAGTGGAGCGACGGAAGCCGAGTTCTCGAAGCTGGAAAAGACGGCGAAGAAGCTCGGTGCTACTACAGTGTTCTCGGCAAGCCAGGCCGCTGCGGCAATGGCGAACTTCGCACTTCAGGGATTCACGGCAAACGAGATCATGGGGGCTATGCCCGCAACGCTGAATCTTGCGGCGGCGGCCCAGATTGATGTAGGCGAAGCCGCTGACCTGGCCGGCAAAATAATGAAGGTCATGGGCCGCTCTGCGCAGGACTTAACCGAAGACGTAGACATTCTGGTCGCAGCGTTCACGACAGCGAACACAGACATTACCCAGCTCGGGGCCGCATTCAAGTTCGTCGGTCCTGTTGCGAAAACCCTTGGCCTATCACTGACCGACATTCTCGTCCCGCTCTTGGCATTGAGCGACAAAGGAATCCAAGCAACCCAGGCCGGAACCATCATGCGGACGGTGTTCTCCCGGCTTGCCGGTGCGAGCAAGGAGGCTACTGCTGTATTCAAGGAACTCGGCGTTGCACTGAAGACGTCCGAGGGCAATATGCGCCCGTTCGCCAAAATCATCGCCGAAACGAATGCAGCATTCAAGGCAATGGGGGCGAGCACGACTGACGTGACACGTTTGATGGTTCGGGCATTTGGTCAGCGCATGTTTGCCGGGTTCCTCGCATTGCTTGACACCGGCGAAAAAGGGCTGAAAAAGATCCGGGCGAACCTGACCGACGTTGGCGGCACGGCCGAACGCATCGCGCGAATCCAACTCGCCACATTGCAGGGCGAGTTGACGCTGCTGAAGTCTGCGGCCGAAGGCGCAGCCATTGAACTCGGCCTAGCACTGAAACCTGCAATTGAAAGCCTGTCTGTTTCGCTGAAGGGGCTGGCCTCATTCATCGGCGGAGTCTCTGATGCGTGGAAGCGATTTGTAGTGTCACTGGGCACAGTGCTGTTGAACATCGGGGCGCTGATCGTCGCGCTCAATCTGTTATCGAAGCTGTGGCTCGTCGCACTGAATAATCCGATAGTTACGATTGTCGCCCTGATCGGCGTGGCCGCCGTTGCCTTCCAGTCTTTTTCCAACCAAGTCCGCGGGCTCAATGAGGAGTTGGAAAAAAGCGCCGACACGGTGATCGAGACACAGAAAGCCGATAGCAAACTGCTCGCAGAGTTACAAAAGCTGCTTGGTGTGACGGATCGCACGACAGCGCAGCAGCGGCGCCTCAACGAGATAGGCAGACAGTTGGGCAACACGTATAAGGACCTCGGAGTGATCATTGACGACTTATCAAACGTCACTGGGATTGCAGCCGGCGCATTCGATCGGATGGCCTCTGCTCAAAAGAGAGCCCGCGACCAAGCCCTCGACTTCGAGATCGACAAGTTGCAGACTGATTTGCAGAACCTGATTGATGACTTCAAGAAAAAGACCGGCGACGTAGGCTTTGATGTATTCGAGGCGGTGCGGCGCGGTGTTGACATTGCCAGAGGTCAAGGGCTTGACGTGCAGACAACACAATTCGAGCGCAAGGTCAAGGAGATGGTCGCACGGATTCGGTTCCTGATGAAGCTGCGGCGTGGTGATGATGTTGAGGAAGTAGAGGGTGGACTGGGGATTGATCGCGCCAAGGGCGGCGGTGGCGGCCAGACGCGCGTGAAGCGTGGCGCTCAGTTCTTCGGCATCACCGAGTTGGCCAAGGAAATGCAGCGGCGGGCGTCGGCGGGCGTGCTGAACTTCCAGGCGAAAACCGAGCGAAACACAAGGGACACCGCGATCGGCGTGAAGAACGGCAACGCGATGCTCGCAGAGATCGCACGCCTTCTGAACAGGCGCCCGGCTGAAATGGTCCTCGGCAGATAGGGAATATGCAATGCCTGATATCAATGGCGTTACCGTTACCGAGATGCCCGGCAGCGGGGCGATGTCTTGGGGGCGCGCCGGCACGGGCCTGACGCGCATTTATCTCATGCCGTGGGCCGATGCTCAAGGCGTGATCGAAGTCCTGCGCGGGCAGATATTCCGCAATGCGCTTGGCGGATCGGTCGTCGTCACACCGATGCCGGACTTCGAGCATGAGAACCTCTTCGTCGAATCCGTCGCTCTCACCGGACTCGGAGCCGTCGTCAACGACGGTGCCGGCAACTCATCCTACGAAGATGCCGTGGTGGAAGTCCTGTTCACGCCGCTCCAGTTCTTGACCGAAGAAGAGACTGCCGCCCGTATCACATACGACTTCAGCGGCGAATGGCTGGAGACACCGCGCAACGTCTGGAAGCAAAGCGTTACGGGCGATCCGGTCGCAGGCAGCGAATTCATTTTCGTCGGTAGCGCGCAGCTCGACATCACGGTGTTTCGCGCGCCGACATTCAACGTGATCAACGTGTTTGCCGCGATGGGCAAGATCAACGTCGCAGAGTGGCACGGCATAGATGCCGGCCACGTCCTGTATCTCGGCCCGGCCGCCGAACGCACGATCGAGGCGAGCGGAACGGAAAGCCCGTGGCAGGTGACGAACAGATTTATGATCCGCTCGCAGCACTGGAACTACGTTAGAGTCGCCCTCGGGTGGCGTGAGATTGAGGATACAGGTGGCGCCGGCGGCAAGAAGTATGGCACATGGACGAATGACGAGATGACGGCCATCCTGCGAGGTGACGCGTGACAACGCTGGGCAATGAGCCTCGATTCAAGGAAGGCCAGCGGCTCGGCGCCGGCGTGATGAACGCGATCGGCGATTTCGTTCGGCATCAGACCGGCCAGCACATCAATACCAGCCCCGGAACGCTGGGCACATCCGGCGGTCCGTTCATCACCCACCGCCGCGATCAGCCGGATGTTCAGTGGGCGATTACGCAGGCGGACTGGGTATGGGATGCAGTTAATACGCCATTCGTGACGTGCAAGGGCTCGTCCGACAGCAGTGGAACCGCCCAGACGGCCGGGACTTTCCCGGTGCTGCTGCCGCGACCGTTGGGGCGGATACCAACGGTCTTGGGCGATCCTGCCATCTTCAGCGGAGAGAATATCCGATACATGGTGGACGAGCAGGGTGATGCCTACTGCATCGAGTCCTACATGGGCCAGAGGCTTGGCGATTATCTGTGGTCTGCCACCTCGACGGTTGCACTTGGATATGACGAGTGCGACGGCGCTGCGGTCAACATTGCCGGCAGATACAATGCCCTCTGGAACATCATCGGATTCGCCTATGGCAACCCCGGCGGCGGCCAGTTCAACTTGCCCGACGTGCGGCAACACTCCTTCGTTGGCACCACAGGCGCGCCGCCGTTCAACCTCGGCACTGCCGGCGGCGCGCCGACACATGGTCACGCGGATCATGGCACGCGGGCGGACGTGACGGTGACGGGTGCGGCGACGGCACTGACAATACCGCCGACCGCGCCGCAGCACGAGGTTGTATCGAACTATCACCCGTACCAGCCTGCGCTGGCGATGATCCGCTCGTACTGAATAAGGGGCGTCCCGTTCCCGACAGACCCGTGGGCCACAGGGCTCGCGGGGATTCCCCCTGTCGCGGCCTCAGCTTCGGCTGGGGCCGTTTTTACGCTCGCAGGCATGGTCACACCAGCCGAGAGATAAAGTCCCCGCACAGGCGATCCTCGTGCATCGGCTTGCCCACAAACCGCCTAACATGATGCGAACACTGGGCATGTCGCACGGGCGCCCTGCGTTTCTGGGCCAATAACGGCGATTCGCCGAAGTGGGGCATAAACCGCACGGTTGCGAGAATGTCAGATAATTATGGGATTCCCGCTTGACTTGTTGCGGGTTCGGTGTATACTTAGAGTAGATGGGAACGGAAACCACAAAAAGGAGCGGAACGATGGAACACACGCAAGGATGGACGAGCTGCCTGTACGGCGTAGAGCAGTACCACCACAGCCTCGACGCCGCCGAAGCCCGCATGGCTGAAGGCCACAACGGCACCGGCCACGCTCCCGATGGTGTGTGGTGCTGCAATACCGGCAGTCAGCCTCACTGCTGCAGCTGCAAGCAGTGCCAGCTCGAGCGAGTGGCCAACCTCGGCCGCTAACCCTCGCGGGCTCCGGCCCGCCCACTCGCCTGCCACGCGGGCGCGAGGGCAGGCCGGAACTCGAACAAGGAGCAAGACGATGACTGAGACGCAGACGAAGGCTCAGCACACGCCGAGGCCGTGGTTCTCTCGTGGTTGCGTTGTGTACGGCAATGATGACGGCAAGGGCAACGGCGACGTGGTGGCCGACCTTGCCGGGACTTGTGGGCCGAACGGGCGCACACCCGATGAGGTCGAGGCCAATGCCTGCCTGATCGCCGCCGCGCCGGATCTGCTGGCGGCGTGCGAGGCGATGACAAAGTGGCTGGCGAAACTGAGGAATGCCTTTCCCTGCCTTGATTGGGAAGGCGCGACCAAAGGCTTTGGAGGATGGCCCAGCGTCGATGCGGAGACGTCACGCCATCTTCGCAATGCTCGTGCCGCCATCGCCAAGGCTGAAAGCAAGTAACGAAAGAGGGATGACCATGAGCATCATCGGCGACCGAATCCGCAAAATCCGCCTCGCAGGCGGCTGGGGCCAGGCAGAGCTGGCACGCCGCGCGGGCATGAGCCCGCAGCAGTTGAACAACATCGAGCGCGGCCGGCGGAGTCACCTGCGATTCCGAACCGTGGATCGTCTAGCCGAAGCGTTGGGCATTCCGATGTTTTGGTTTACAACTCGCGACCCCGAGATCATCGCGTTCTTTCAAGAGGCGGTTCCCACGGGTGCGAAGGAGCACCGGGACGCGGTATTGCAACGTCGTATCAAGTAGCGAACGATTCACGCACTTTGCTTGACCGGCCGATTCTATGTGGTAGAGTTCTATCAGAGGAGGTTTCGATGGCATCGGACCCACGCGAAGAAGCACAAAGTCATGGACGATTTACCGAGTCCGATGCCGCCCCGGCGCGCGAACCCTTCTGTCCCCCCTGCAAGCGCGCCGGGGCATTCTTTCGCACACACAAGGAGACCTGATATGGAAAAAGCGCAGCGCGCATCGCCCGAGGATTACGTTGAAGGCTGCCATTCGTGTGAGGCCGCGCGACAGCGAGGCCTTGAAGAGGCCCGGAAGCGCTTCGTCAATCACTGCGTGCGCGAAGCTGCGCCCGACCTGCTGGCGGCCTGCCAGGAGGCGGTCAAACGCATCAAGTTCTGGCCTAAGGCACCGAAAGATCTGTTTCTCCTGTTGAACACTGCCATCGCCAAGGCCACGCCGTAACCGAGAACAAGCAAGGAGACGACCGATGGCAGAAGCACAGCACGCGCCGGGGCATTCTTTCAATCTACTGGACTTGCAGGCGATATATGCCGTTCGTTCGGTATTGTCGCGCAACCGATTGCACGATGCCGCGATTGATCTGTTGACCGCGTGTTCATTCGCAAACGCACTATTCCGGTGTGCTGTGCGTGGCGATGGCACGCTGCCAAGGCGAAGCATGGAGTGAGCGATTGAGAATCTAAGCGCCGCGCTCGCAAAGGCAGTCACTTGCTGACGCCGCAACCGAAGAACAACGCCGGGAGCGTCCCGGCACAAGTGCGGTTCTTTCACAACTTGGGAGGTTGGAACCATGAGTGAGACACAGATGAAGGCCAAGGCAGGCAAGCGAGCCTGCGCAGTATGTGGCGGGCCCGTCGCGGCGGACCGCAATTTCTGCGGAAGCAAGGCATGCCGCGAGAAGTTCCACGCAGAAACCGGCGACCTCAACAAGCTCATACGTCGGTTTCGGCCAAAGAAGTAATCGCCAGGAACTGAGCCAACTTCCCGCCGCGCGGGGCAGCCCTTGCCGCTCTGGAACCGAGCGGGCGCGGCCCACAGGCAAACGCCAGCAAACTTCGGGCATGTGCCCGAGTTGAACAGTGCGGTTCTGACAAGAGGAGACCAGCCATGAGTAGCCAGACCAAGCCTGCCGAAACGCAGAAGCCCACAGTACCGGACTCCAAGCCGAAGGCCAAGAAGCGCGGCCGCAAGCTCGGCAAGGACACCGAGCAGAAGTCGTGGAGCCAGATCGAAGCGCTGATCGCCAAGGTGTTCCGCTGCCGCGTGGAGCAAGGCGTGGCGGACATCACGGCCGTCGTCGCCACCGGTGACCTCACTGCGGCGCCGACGATCGACCCCAAGCAGATCAGCGTCGAAGTCGCGGCACAGGCGGCGAAGGTGATCCGCAAGGCGCTGGGCATCACGAAGGGCCCCGGCGAAGTCGCCGGGATGTAGTACCGCACGGGGCGGACCGGCCCGCCCTGCCGCGCTCGCGCAACACTGAGGAGTGACGCGATCGGAGCTTGCCACATGCTGATCGGCGAGCGAGCGCGGCAGGATGGGCCGAACACGCACACAAGGAGACGATCATGCTGGAAATGAGATTTCACACGGCCGTAAAGGGCAACTCCATAGCCGCGACGCTCGCAGCGCCTAGCTGTTGGATCCAGGCCAAGGATGTCACCAAGGGCCACCAAGCGACGATCTGGCTCACCAAGGATCAGGGCCGACAGATCCGCGACACGCTGGACAAGTGGCTCGGCGACAAGCCCGCCACGCCCGACGTCAACGCCGCGCTGCTGGGTCAGATGGTCCTGCTGCGCGACTGGCTGAAGGCAACAAGCGACGCGATCTATGGCACGCAGCCTGACTTTGCGTCCAGTATTACCCAAGCCGCCGAACGCGCAAACAAGGCCATCGTCGAGGCAACGGCATGAGCCCGTATGACACCTGGAAACTGACGGCGCCAGCCGACGCACAGGCGGAGCGCGACCGCGAAAGCGAGCGGCTGGCTGACGCCGCCGACCGCGACGACTACCTTGTCCACAACTGGCCCAAACTCGCGAGCCTCGTGGACTGGCAGAAGCGACACCGCTGAAAGGAGACCTTGCCATGAAGCATAAGGACGTGTGGAACGGAGAACATCGCAGCGTCAGATATGAAGTAGTGCGATGGTCTACCGGCGAATCAGATGTGTGGAACTACTACTTGTTCTTGCCCGAGAAGCAGATACCGGAAGGCTGGCGCGACCGGTTCATTCTAAAGCCACAGCCACCAACCAAGTGGGGACGCGTTTTCTATCCGTATGGCGAAAAGCTGCCAGGGCTGGAGTTCCACGGAGGTTGCACCTTCTATGAAAAGCTCGGCGGATTGGACGGCAATCCCATAACCGTCCAAATCGGTTGTGACTACAACCATGCATGGGACCAGGACGGCTATTTCACGGATGAAATTGTGGGTCAAGATGCTCGCCGTAGCATCGACGTGCTGTGGGAAACGGTGCCCGATCTTCTTGTTCGGTGTTCATACAACGGCCGGTTCTTCCCGGCAAGCGATGGCGAGTTCGCAGAGGACGGGACTTTCACCAGCCACGAAGGCAAGAAGGAATCAGACCGCCATCGTGCTGAATACGCGAAGGAGAACCCATGCCCGACTGGATAGCCTGGACACTGGCCGTCGTCGGCAGCGCCGCGATCATCTACGGCATCTGCAAGCTCGCCCACAACTGGCGCGAGGCGTGCGGGCCGGAACACAAGGAGAAGCCATGAAGACGCTTGAGGAAATCGCACGGTCACACGCCGGTGACGTCATGTCCAAGCTCATCGAGCGGCGACGCATCAAGGCCGTCGGCACGAGCACGGTGCTTATCAGGCAGGCCATACTCGCCGCCATGCGCGAGGGCGCGGAGCAGCTGGTGGAGGCGCTGAAGTCGTGGCACTGCCCAGAGTGCGGCGGCCGAGGATACTATCGGGTGGGCCGAGGGGAGTCGGTGCCGATGACTCCCGCAGGGTCATGCCCCCAATGCAACGGCAGCAAGTTGCACGCGACTGCCCGCCAGGCCCTCGCCGCCTTCGAGGAGACCCCATGAGCAAGAAGCCTGCCGAAGAACTGCCGGCGACTCCCAAGCCCGGCATCTATCCCAACGTCAGTATGGCCGAGTATCACTCGTGGGATCTGGTGTCCAGCACCCGCCTCAAGCCTATGATCGTCTCGCCGTTGCTCTGCAAGCAGCGCATGGATCGGCCGCCCAGGACGACGCAGGCGATGGTACAAGGGCAGGCACTGCACGCGATGCTCCTGGAGCCTGACACTTGGCGTGAGCAGTTTGCCATCGGCGGACCGATCAACGAGAAGACGAAGAAGCCCTACGGCCGCGAGACGAACAAGTGGGCTGAGTGGGAAGCCGAACAGGGCGGCAAGCCCGTGCTGACCACGGCCGATATCGACGATGTGATCCGTTGGGCCGATGCCATCTGCAAGCACGAATTCGCGTCGCAACTGCTGGCCGGCAAGGGTCGCAATGAAATGTCGCTGGTGTGGGATGATCAGATCACCGGCTTGCGGTGCAAGGCCCGCGTGGATCGGCTCACCCGCGACCCCGGTGGATGGCCCTCGCACATCGACATCAAGACCACGAAGGACGAGCCCACGGACCGCAACTTGGCTCGCCTCATGTGGGACTGGGGCTATGACTTGCAGATGGCCCACTACAAGGCGGGGGCTGCGGTCCTCAAGCCGGGTGAGCGCAAGTTCTGGTTCGTCTTCATCTGCAAGGGCAGCCTGGACGTGGGCGTGGTCGAGATGGGGCCGACGTGGGAAGCCGTCGGCGCGAAGCGCTGGCGGATGGCCCTGGACCGCTACGCCGAGTGTCTTGAATCCGGCAAGTGGCCGGGGTGTATTCCGACGTACATGGTCCTCGAAGCGCCCGTCTGGGCCTTGCATGAGACAGGAGTGGAATGATGACAACCGCGTTGACAACAGGACCGAAGGGATGGGAAGCCGTTGAGGCCAGACTGGCGACGGTCTTGCCGAAGCACGTCGATGATGGCAGCTTCATCCAGGCGGCACTGGCTGTCTTCCGACGGCCGTTGCTCAAGGCGTGCTCCCAGAAAAGCATCCTCGGTTGCATCTGGGAATGTGCCGTGTTGGGACTCAGCCCCGACAGCGTGATGCAGCAGGTAGCCATCATCCCGTTCAAGGGTGTGGCGACGCTGATCCCGATGTACCCCGGCCTGCTGGAACTCTGCCGGCGCAGCGGCGAACTGGCGGGCGTGTCCTGCGAGGCGGTCTACGCGAACGATCTGTTCGAGTATGAGGATGGCACAACGCGGTTCGTCAGGTGGTCGCCGTATTGGAAGGTCGGCCAAGACGAGCCCGGCGATCCGTTCGCCGTATTTGCAATCCTGCATCTGGTGAACGGCGGCAAGCACATCAAGGTCATGCGATACGGCGCGGCGCTCGCGTACAAGGAGTTCAGCGCCGCCGTCAAGGCTGGCAAGCAGAGTCCGTGGGACACAGACGAGCCCGCGATGGTCCGCAAGACATGTCTGCGTCAAGTCCTGAAGTACGCCCCGCGAACGACGCAGCTTCAGCGGGCGTTGTACCTTGATGAACAGGCGGACCTAGGGCGGCAAGCGCTCGCCCCGCCAGACGCCAACGGTGGCGAGCAGGAGAAGCCACCGGAGCATGATGACCTGATCGACGGCGAGGCAACGGACGTGACAGAGCCGCCGGCCGATGGCGCCGTGCCGCCCCCCGACTACCCGCCGGGCGAAGAGCCGCTGTGGGAGCAGAGTGGCGAGCCGGACCCAGAGAAAGACGGCAGATGACGCGGCGCTATGCCGCTGGACACAAACAAGGAGCAGATGATGACCGATCCCGTAACCCCCGACGAGACGCCCGAAGAGGCACCCGAACAGGATGACGAGAGCAAGGCCGTACTCCACGAAATCTACACGATGGAGCACGAGGTAGCAGTCGCCGAGAGCGCGCATGTGGTGGCGAAAGAAGCGGCGAAGGCAGCCAAGGACCACTTCGATGCTGCCGTGGATCGCCTACGCCGCATGATCCGTGACGCCGAGAAAGGCCCTGGCCCGTTATTCACGCAGCCCAAGGAAGAAGACGGGGAGGCGTGGCGAAATCAAATCCTCGGGGAACTCGATGAGCCCGAGATTCCGCCCGGCATCCTGAGCATCCTGGACGACAACGGCATCCTGAGCCTCGGCGCACTCGTGGACTTCCAAAGCGCCCACGGTGACTTCTGGGTCAAGGAACTCAAGGGGCTTGGTGCTGCGAAGGCGGCGAAGATCAGCGACGCGGCGGATGCGTACTGGGTTCGCAATCCTCGCCCCGAACCCGACGAAGAGCCGGTGGATGACGCTGGCGAGGAAATCGACCCCGACCCCGCCGGACGATGACTGCCGCAGATGCGACGGCAGACGCTTGACAACTCGGCCACGTTTCGACGTGGTGCTCGCCGGTAGTGTGAATGGTACGGCCACACGCTGTGTGAACCTAGGCACACAGAGATGCGGGTTCGAGTCCCGCCCGGTGAGCCATTGACAATCGAAGAGCAGGTGGCGCGCCGCGATGCTACAAGTGGCTGGCTATAGGCGCCGGTTGATCCCCGGCTCGCTCCCAGTGCCCGAAAAACCGGCTGGTGAGGGCGAGTATTCGCGGCGCGCCACCTGCTCTTGACACTTAGCCCGGTCGGAGGCTGACGACCTATCGCGGACCGGTTTGATTCCGGCGGCCGGGTCAGCACATAAGCGCTCCCCCGCCCCCCAGATCGGAGCCACCTACCACTGGCTGAGCAATGGGCGGGTGGGGGAGCAAACTTTATGGAGGAATGACGATGCCACACCCACAAGTCACAGTCGAGAGGAAAGAGCTGCGTCGGGCAACATGGCCCGATTTGAGGCCGAATAGCAGCTTCCGCTTCATCGCTGAACGGCCCGACGGGGCATACGGCCTTTGTGTTCGCTTGGAACACGGCTTCCTCAGTACGCAGGGGCAATGGTCGGTCGAAGAGGACTTCGCCGAAGATGCTATCACCGAGGCTTACGATGTGAAATTGACAGAAGGCAACCCCCCGTAACAAGGAAACCTAACATGGACAGCAAGATCGAGATCGTCCGCACGAAGCCGGTGGAAGAGCCGGAGGTGAGGCTGGCGTGGCCGCAACTCAGCAGCGGTGAGAAGTTCGTCTTCTCAGTATGGCCCAGCATTGCCTGCGAGCGCGCAGTGCACGACGGTTCGCCATGCTACATAGAGCGCCGAGACGGGGGCGTGCTAGTGCGTAGCGACCACGATTGCGCCACCGTCCGTCGCGTGGACCCTGCACCAGAGCCGGAGGAGAAGCTGACGTGGCCGGAGCTGAAGCCGCAAGAGATGTTCCGGTTCGTCGGCGAAGAGGCTCTCTACATGCGGGTCCGTCACGGGACTACTGACGCGGCGGGCATCCTCGGCATGCGCACCGCCGGCGTGCTCTGGGACTGCGACAAGGACAAGCCCATCCGCCGCGTCCACGGCGTGAAACTGTACGTGCCCCAGGAGAAGCCCTGAACCATGAAGCGCGGAACCCTTAAACATCCCAAGACGACGAACCTGATGAGAGTGCTTGGAATCTCGCGCTATCAGGCTGTTGGCATCCTTGAAAGCCTCTGGCACTTCACGATGAGGTACGCCGTCGCCGGAGACGTCGGCAAGTGGACCAACGATGAGATCGTCGCGGCCATCGAGTGGGAGGGCGACGCGCAAACCCTTATCGCGGCACTGGTTGAAACCAAATGGCTCGACGCTGACAAGCGCTATCGCTTGATAGTCCACGACTGGCATGAGCACGCGGATCAGACGTGCAAGCGGTACATTGCTAGCCACTGTCTAGCATTTGCTAGCCTTCCAGTACCAGATCCAGTACCAGTACCAGATCCAATACCAGTACCAGTACCAGATCCAGAAGCAGAGCCAAAGGCAACAGCGGCGGACAAGCCGCCGTTCATCCCCATCGTCACCGCGTGGAACGCTCTCTGCCCACGAGTCCGCAAGTGCCGGAAGCTCACGGATGCCCGCAAGGCGACGCTCAAGATCCGGCTCGCCGACGATGATTGGAACTGGGAGGCCGCCCTGAAGGCAATCCTCAACTCGCCGTTTCTCTGCGGCGACAACGACCGCGGATGGAAAGCGAACTTCGACTGGTTCATCCAACGTGGCACAGTGACGAAGATCCTGGAAGGACAATACGATGGAGACGCGCAAGAAAAGCACGCCGGCACAGATCGGCGAACTCACGGCGGATCTGCTGAAAGGCGCCAGGGCAAGTTCTACGAAGAACACATCGAACTGCCCGTCGCCAAGCCCTGATCCGCTGACGCACGCCGACACCCGCCGCTTCTTGCGGCGCGCGATTGGCTGTGGCGAGCGGCACTTCCCCGATGAAGGCGGCATCCGCTGGGCCGACGTGCTTGCGGTGCCGGACGCCGCATACCATCGGGTCGTCGAGTCCGTCGAGCAGTGGGCGTCCGACCGCGGGCCGGAAATCTTGGTTCTGGCTGGTACCCGTGGCACGGGCAAGACGCAACTGGCCGTGCTCGCACTGGCGAAGGCAGTCATAAACTGCCGGCGGAGCAAGGGCGGTTTCAGCTACGAGTTCGACGGCGTGGGCCACTATTACCGTGTGCGAACCTTGCTGGGGACCGTCAAGGAAACATACTCGCCGGATGAGCCTGAGAGCGAAATGGAATTGCTGCGAAGGCTGGCATCCACGCCGTACATGGTGCTCGATGAGTATGCCGCCGTTGGGCTTTCAGAGACAGACCGAGCGATTCTGCAGGAGCTTTTCGACCGGCGATACGAACAACTCCGGCGGACGATCATCATCACGAACGTAACGCGAGACGGCTTGCAGGATGTGATGGACGACTCGACGCTGAGCCGCATCCAGGAGACGGGCGTGGTGCTGGAATGCACATGGCCGAGCTTCCGTGCGGCGGCGCGGATCGGCGGCTGACACAAGGAGACGCGACGTGAACTGCACGCGATGCGGCGGAACTGGCGTGCTCAACGGCGAGCAGATCCCGGATGCAGACATGAAGGCCATCGACGATGCGGGTGACGATTGGTGTGAGGCAATGTGGAAGTGGATTGCCGTACACGCCAAGCACGACGTGCAAGTATGTGACTGCTGCGGCGATGGGGATAACTGGTACGGAGAGCCCGGCGAGCACGACGAGTCAGAGTACGGCCCCGATGGTCCGTATGCGTACAACGGCGGGTTGCCCGAGTGCTACTGAAAGGAACTGACATGGCGACGAGCAAGAAGCGGAAGTGGTGGCTGACGAAGGACAAGGCTGGCGTTGCGCTCTGGAGAGGCAAGCCTACTTGGAAGGCTTACATTCCAGCGCTCGGCGAAACGGCATGCTGGTGCCATGGCCCCCGAGGCTGGTGTGTCAAGTCGCAGTTTGCTCCCAACGAACTTGTCGCCCTCGGCAACCCCCAGCATGGCCTGCGCGCCGGTCCCCGTGGCATCCGCGAGGTGGACGTGAGCGTGGTGCCGGTGAAAGGAGGCTCCCGTGGCTGACAAGCTCAAACCGACGGCGTGCCCGGACTGCGGCATAAAAGTGCTCACGCATCGCATCCCTATCCCTGGACACGTCATACGCCGCGCCGTGCCTATCCATGCAGACGGTCCTGTTCAGGATCACACGCCCGAGATATGCCTCCGCCGCCAGCTTGCCCAGCGGGACGCGACGATTGCCCGCCTGCCCCGCGACCGCCACGACAAGCCGATCGCGCCGGGGATGAGGGTGCGGTTTCGCGGCGCTAAGTATGTGGTGACCGCAATATACAGAGGCGGCAACCTGACGCTTACCCGCAGCGCCGGTTCTCGTGTACTCCCCGCCGCCGACGTTGAAATCGTGAAGGAGGGCTGACGTGGAAGCGAAAACAGAGACGAAAGACGAAGCCATTGCCCGGTTGACGACCGAACTCGCGGAAGCAAGTTCAATCGGATACGAGGCGTGCAGTGACGCGACGCGCTGGGAGAACAAGGCGGGCTCGCTGGAACGCGAATGCAAAGCCCTGTACGAACTCGCGGGGAAGATGTGGCCCTGCGTCGAAGCGTGGCAGGCGGGGATCAGCCACGCTGGCAATTCGTTCGGCGCTGCTTTCGCTGACTACCGCTCCCTGCACACGGGCAATTCGATCCTGAACCAAGTGATAAACGGAGGCTGACGTGGAAGCGAAACCGACGGCGGCGCAGGTGGCGTATCTGGAGAACGCATGTGGGGAAGGTAGACACTTCCTGATACATGAGCCGGGCAATCAGCAGGCGGGCCTCGCGTGCGCGCGACGAGGCTGGATCAAACTGCTGCGGTATCCGTCGGTCTATTACATCCGGACCCCCGCCGGCCGCGCCGTGCTCGAAACGGCGGAGAACGATGAACACGCACAGAAAGGGAAGCCATGAACGACGAACGTGACGCACGGATCGAGCGGATGGGCACGGAGATTGACCGCTTGCGCAAAGCTCTGGGTAGTGCCAAGATTCCAGAGGCCCATCGGCGAATCATGGAACTGGAATTGATCGTGGACCGCCTTCATCCGCGCGTGCTGAAGTTGGTTCGGCTCTGCCGCCCATTCATCATCATTGGGGAACGCGAGCCCTATTACGAGTTCGTATATGGACTGATTCGGAAGCAAGAGAAGCATCAGGGTACGTGGACCGATGACTGTGAAGTGGCATTTCAGGTCGCGATGCAGCGGGTCGGCGAGATTTGGGCCGCCAAGCTCGAAGCGGCGGAAAGGAGCGAAGCATGACACACAACGGAATCCAATACACACTGTACTTGGAATTGCAGCGCCTCATCCTACGCGTCGAGGCCGGGGAATTTGGCCTTGACGATGACATTGACGCCGAGGCATTCCGGGACGCCCTGCGTGCTGTTGGTGACCTTGCAGAGTGAAAGGAGCGACCATGGCAACTGACGCGACCGACTTCGCCGCCCTGCTGGCTGAATGCCGCGGCCCCATGACGTTCACGCCCGACAACGCGGGCAAGGTGCGCCGGGGCGAGAAGACGCGGACGATGCGGATCATCAATCCGCAGCCGATCAGCATCGTGACGCGCAGTATCGGCGGTGGATGCACAGAGACGATCTGGAAGGACAAGAACGGCCTCACATCAATCGGCGGCGGTGGCGATACCTTGGCGGCCAGCGCGGCCCGTCGTGCCCGCGTCGCCCCCGGCGACTTGGCCTACGTGGCCGAGGGGCTGAAGGCGACGGTGCCTGGCG
>SDBV01002158.1_pt1 | contig 29466 bp, 19 predicted proteins | sample 2277081 | NCBI WGS metagenome assembly SDBV01 (sample SAMN10402039, study PRJNA504765) | marine sediment metagenome | isolation source: marine sediment core GS10_PC15, 223 cmbsf | place: Arctic Ocean: Southern Knipovich Ridge | collected 2010
GGATGAAGAACATTGCATTCTTTTTATCCATGGGAACTCTATTGATTGCGGGATTTTTAATCCCCTTCTGGAAATGAATTACTTTCAGAATTTCAGGCTGCTGGCACCGGATCTCCCGGGTCATGGGAAAACGGGCAGCCTTGATGTTGAGAACTATACCATTAACAGTCTGGTAAATATTCTGGAGGAATTCACGATTGGTTTGAATGTTCAATCACTAATTATTATCGGGCATTCCCTGGGAGGCCACATTGGTATCAGGCTGGCCCACAGGCAGAAATCGGTTCTGAAAGGATTAATTATCAGTGGTACTCCACCCCTGGGTAGCAGAGAGGACATGCAAAAAGGATTCAATCCTCATCCTCAAATAGGACTGGCTTATAAATCAGATCTGAGTCAAGCAGAGGCCAGATCTCTTGCAGAAGCATACAGCCCCGAAATCACCTCTATTCTGGCTCAAATGATAATGAATACTGACGGAGAATTCAGGTCGACCCTTCTGAATGATCTAATGACCTGCGAATGGGTAAATGAGGTGGAATTTATCCAAAACCTTGGAATTATACCTGCTATCATTAACGGGGCTGAAGATCCCTTTATAAATACAGAATACATTGAAGGACTTAATCTCAGGTTGTTTGAGGATGGAATTATTCAGATCGAGGCAGCGGGTCATTGTGGAATTTATACCCATGCTGAAAGCTTCAAAACGAAAATAGCAGAATATGTTAATACTCTTACTTTGTTCTGATTCTTAACTTATTATGCCATTTCGATCAGTAGATCTCGATCAGGGGAAAACCCTGTGTGCTCTAATATTTATGCTGAAATCAGTTCCTTGTATTGTTCCGGGGTGAGCAGTTCGTCCAGGTCGGAAGGGTTGTCGATGCTGATCCGAATCAACCATCCCTCCCCATAGGGATCTTTGTTAACTATTTCTGCATCCTCTTCAAGACTTGTGTTGAATTCCAGTACTTCGCCTGAAATCGGCATGAACATGTCAGATACTGTCTTGACCGCTTCAATGGTTCCGAACGTTTCTCCTTTTCCCAGCTTCTCACCTGCTGTTTCGATTTCAATATATACAATATCTCCCAGTTCTCCCTGGGCATAGTCGGTGATTCCTATGAAAGCTTCATCACCTTCGACACGAACCCATTCGTGCTTGTCAGTGTATTTACAATTCTCGGGTACGTTCATGATTTAGTTATTTTACAGATTCAGGTTTAAGCACATAAATTTATATAATTTTTTGGAATTTTACTGTGCCAGTGTAAACCTGATACTGAATCCTATATTGGTATTTGCAGTGGGATAGGATAGTGATACAAAAGGCTTGTTTACAATTCTGTCGAAGAACAGACGCAAATTGAAACGGTCGCTTAAAACGTAATCAAAATTCATATTGATTTTTACAACACGTTGACCGGCAGTGATCTGGTCAACATCCTCTTCCAGCTTCCGGAGAATGGTACGGTTATCCCTGATGGAAACATCTGCCCGGACATTCAGATCGCTTGTCATGGATGTCTGAGTACCGCCGGGAAGGTTGAAAATCAGGGGAAGTTCACTAAATCTGTACCCGGCCCCGAACACAACCTCATTACTTGAGATCTCTGATAACTGATTATTGGCCAGGCTAAATGCGAGGGAACGGGACTTCTTAAGCTCAAACCTGGTGGTAAGGCTGTTTACCCAGTTCATGTCTAAGCTGATCAGGGGACTGAATTGTTCGCTGATGGAGACGGAGCCAATGTCCCTCTCATTCAGGAAATTATTGTTGTAATCAAGTGCATCAAGATCTACATATCCATCATCATTAACACTGTAGTAGGGATTGGAAACGAAGCTTCCGACATTGTAGGAAGACCGGTAGGAATGGTTTACATTAATTGAACGGAAGTATTTTTGAAAGAACTCGATCTTGGACAACCCGTCAAAGGTGACCCTCCAGTTGGGTCTCATTTCCCGCAGTCCCGGCAGAGAAGCCAGGCTTATCCTGTTAACATCACTCTTTGTATAGGCTGCGATGAAAGCAGGGATCAGGACTGACTGAGCATTGGCTCCATATCCATTCGAAAACAAGCTTGTATCATTAGCAGGGAAGTAGCTGTCACCTCCGTAATCCCGTTCCTGTCCAAGGCGATCAGAAATTACCAACCTGTATTCATCCTTGAATTTATTGAAGGTTTCAGAGGCAAAATTATCATCACTGTAAACCTTCTCGAAAGCAGTTCCAAGCGTTATTGTAGACATTGAGAAATTTCCGGTAACCTGCCTGCTTCTTGTACTGTCAGGGTAGTTGCCGTAGATATCTGCAACGTAGTATTCGTTTACGTTTTCAGAATAATTCCTGTTGGCAGTCAGGTCAATCCTGAATCCCGGGAGAGGCTCCACGGTACTCCGTATATTAAAAGTATTGGAGTGGTTCATGGTAAATGGAGTGTTGATCATGGGATCAGATGAAAGCCAGTTGTTGTCTATTGCCTGCAAGGGGAAGTTTTCATCCTGCCAGCCCAGAATAAAAGGCCATCCCGGGGCCAGGCTTCCCTGGTAGTTCTGCATTCCCATTATAGATGTGGATGGTCTGTAGCCCGGCAACATCGAACCGTTACTCTGATTATAGGATATGGAAATATTCCTTACACTCATCAACAACCGGCTTGTATAATCAGCAATTATTATCAGTGGACTTTCCCCTTTGTCTACCGTCCCCACAACCTCTACGCGCACACGCCTGTAATCTTCAGGGACGGTAAAGGTTATACGGTTCGCACTTGCGATTTCAAGTTCTCCTTCTATTTCCTTTCCGGTTTCATCCAGGAAGATTGCCACAATAACCTCAGTTTTCAGATTGTGGTTTATATTACGTGATCTTCCTGCCCTGAGAGTGATTCCCTCCTGCTCATATATTTTTTCTTTTGTTCTTGTTTCTGTGGAGGGCTGCCTGAATCCGTTCCGGAATTTATTATTGACATCCTTTAAATAGGGAACCTTGTTATAGAGGTTGGTCATATTCAACTGTCCATTCAACTGGAAATTATTGGAGTTCTTTATCACATTACCCAGGTTAATCGTGTCCGCTGTCAGTGGACCCACATCCCATTGGTAGGTTGCTCCATACCTGGCATTTAAAGTGATCCAGTTAAGAAGCGGGATCTTATTTATTGGAACTGAATAGGAGGCATTCAGGTTATGCATATAGCGCACATTCCTGCCAAAGCTCAGAATCTCACTCCAGAGCGAATCTCTTTTTTGTTCATAGTCACTTTGATCCTTGTTGTAGACCCCGTATGGTTCATCGATTCTCGAGGTATTGGTTGCGCTAAAATCCAGCTTCAGCGAACGGGTAAGGTCAAATTTCAAATCATAGTACCGGTTCCAGATGAATTTTTTACTTACAATAGTATCAATAAGGACTCCCGGATTTGCCAGGTTGCGAAGTTTACTTTCCGCGTAATTCCGGTTCAGGTCTGTACGGAAGGAAAACCTGGACGGGTAGAAATAAAAATTAAAATCTTTTAGCAGCCTCAGGGAAGGAGAGGTGAAAATATTTGCCTTGGCAAAGGGAGCAACATTTTTGGGGCGAGTATTGAAATTATAATTAAGAGCACCCCTCTGTCGTTTCTGTATGTTGTATTCTGTTTTTATGTTTCGAAGGAAGGTCTCACTGTGTGAGTAGGAAGCTGTCCAGTTTGCCAGGTCATAAACCCTTGGCGTTCCCTGCAACTTCTGTTTTCTGACATTGGTGAAGTTGATGCTTTTTCGCCGGGTGAAATCCTGGGCTGTTTTCTTTATTTCTGCTTTTTCTTCTTTGGTTTCAGCGTTTCGCAGGGCTGATTTAAGGGGTATATCCTGATCAAGAGGGTTGTACTGTGGATTAATCCTTGATTCTGAATAACCAATGAACATTGGAATGGTTACACCTGATTTTTCCGGAAAGAATTTCCCCAATTCAATATTTGAGGAAATGTCGTATTGAAGGACCTGTTCCTTGGATCGTTCATTTACCTTTTTCTCTATACTTCCAAACCCGGGTGTACTGGTATTACCAGCAATGGTTACTGTTCCCAGGTCAGCGAGTTTAGTGGTCATACGGCCGGTTGCAGCCCATCCTCCCTCCTGGTTGAAGTGTGTTAGCCTCAGTTCGTTTAACCAGATCTCCCCGCATTTGGGCATTCCATCATCATTCACAGGATTACTTCCCGCCTTCGGATTCCTGATACCAAGCATAATGGTACGTACATTGCTGAGATTTGGATTTCCTTTTACGCTCACCTTGTTCCCCTTTCCATCAACCAGGCTGAAAACGGTATTATAATATACAGTTGAATTTAATATACGCATCTGGTCATTCCGTGCCTGCTTCACATCCTGGAATATCTCGAGTGTGATTTCGAAACGGTTCGCATCAGGCCAGACAATCAGGCGGTCTTGGTAGAGATCATTCTCATAGCGCCCGGGTTCGGTAATTTTGAGAGGGACCTCATATTCATAGTAGTTGTCTTTATAGTCAGAACCAATACGGATAAATGCCACCAGGTCATCATCATTAAGAATGTTGCAATCTTCCAGGGCTTCAGCATGAACCTCCATCTGGAGCTTTTTATATTGTCGGATATCCAGGTAGATGTTCTTATAAACTGCTTTTGCATCTCCATCATCCAGGTTCTGTACCTTCATAAGAATTGATTGCTCGTTCAGCTGCCGGAGTTGTGGATTTGTAGGATCAATTACCCGGTCAATGCCCGGGGGGAGGACATAGTTTACAGGAATTTTGCCGGCATTCTCTTCGATGTTAACTGCTGATACATCCAGGATACCCTCAGAGGGTTCCGGACTTGACAGATCCTCACCACCTTGTGTCAGTGAGAATTGATACCTGCGCCATTCGCCCCTCACAAGGTCAAGCGATGCAAATCGAAGTATAACCGGGTTATCAAACCCCGTCAGGAACATACGCATGAAACGGATGGACTTGAAATCCTGAATAGGACCGATTCTATCCTCATAGGAATGGATAGGGATCCTGAATTGGTACCAATCGACATTGGATTTTGTGCCATTGGGAAAATCAGAAGTTTTGGTGACTTTATCGGTAATGAAATTTTGTCCCACTCTCAGGCTGCCGGGATTCAGTCTTACACGGTATTCATAGTAAGATTCTTTTTCATTCAGTGTATTGTCCCTGTTTATATCCTCAACGTCCGGCAGTGTCGATCCGGTGGTAGGGTAAGCTTCAATGGACTGTTCTGATGTAGGGGAATTGCCCTGATGATTATTGTAATCACGGTAACGATCCAGTATCCCAACCTCATCGGCGTCATATTGGCTTCCACGGAAATAGTGGAAATTATCCTGGGATGGATCTTCCAATGCAATCTGGTATGCGAGTGAATTGGTTCCGTGCAGGGAACTGATTGTATCAAGGAAGGCGCTGAAGAAATCCCTTTCCTCATCATCGTTCAGTCCATCAAGGCCAATATCCTGGTACTCACGCGAGGTAGGGTCATTGTTAAACGCATTTACAAGAGACTGTACCAGGGGTATCCTTCCCCAGACTGAAGTATCAACCAGGGTTACATCCTCACTCGGTGGCAGCCCGTTCTCAAATGCCTTTCGGGAGTCTTTGAGAATATCCTCAGAAATATCCCCCAGGTTAAACAGCAGATCACCACCAGAATGATCGGGCTCTTCCACGAAGGGATCCATAAGCCAGAACTCAATAAATTCCACATTCGATGTCTCAAAATCATTTGTCATAATTTCCCTCATGATTCCACCCCAGCGTTGCTGAGGGTTAATCAGGTTCCCGTTTGCATCTACATCCGGTGAATAGTTATACAATCCCCTTTCCTGCGGACGGAAAGCCAGGTTCAGTACAGAGATATTAGTGGGAACACCACTGGGATTTTCCTTGTTTGGGAATATGTCTGTTTCAAATACTTCTTCAACAAAATGGCTGGACTGGGTATTGGGATCGTTTTTAATATGAGGAGGGGTGAGGGAATTGTTCCTGAGGAAAAGTGGATCGATCACATAGAACGAGAATTTGGCACGATTGTAACCATATTCCCGGTTGTTTACCAGTATTCCTTCCGGGAACCGGCCAGACGGGGTGCTGGAGTATACCCAGGCAGCGAAGTTCTTCATATCGATTGAGGTCTGGCTCCCTTCAAAATCATCGATATACGCTGTCCCTTCTTTTTTGATGGCCTTGGAATGGCCCGGGATTAAATGAGCAAATTCCCCGGTAAGGGTAATATTAGAAGGTTCCCTGGTGGATATCAGGGGGATGGCATCCACCAGGGTAGTGAGGAACTGCGATTCGGTCCGGTATGAACCATCGAGTCCCCAGATAGTATTTGAAATCGGTTCGTCACCAATATTAACTTTTTGTGTTAGAGGCCTTTCTGTAAGATTCATTATTGTACCACCCATACGGAAATCATCGGAGAAACGATAGTCCAGGTGGGTTCCCACAAGGGTTTTGGTTTGAATTGCAAACAGGGATGTACTCTCAAGAGAGATTCTTATGGGTGTACCTGATTCCAGGAGTCCCTGGTTAATTATTGTCACCCGTCCTGCAGCATAATCTACGGTATAATCAACGTTCTCTGTAAGTTGTCTTCCCCCTGCTGTGGCAACAACTGATCCCTGGGGCACATTCATGGCATTGAGCATGATCTCAGAACTGCTGGAGGATTTATATGAACCGGCAATAATGAATTTATTTTTTTCTGCGATCTGGGATGCCACAGTCTTTGTTGAATCGTACAACTCATTGAACACATATTTCTCAGCAATCACCGGATCATTGATCTTATTTTCAAGGTAGGAGCCAAAGGGTTCACGTACAGGGAATATCACTCTCCCGTTGCCTGGATTTATGGTTATCCCACTAATGAAGTCGAACCGGCCGTCAGGTACAGGATCAAGCTGGTCATTCAGATTGTCAAGGTTTAAAATCCGGATCAGGATCTGATTTTTAACGTCACCTTCGGGCAGGTAGTTAATTGTTGTACCTGTTTTATCGTCACTGTAAAGAACATCCAGGATGAATTCATCCGGGTTGACCTGGAATGCTCCTATGGAGTAGATGTTCTTCATCATCAGGTCCCAGGTAGGCAGATTTGGGGTAAGGTTGGTACCCTTCAATAATTTCAAAAGAAGTGTTCTTGGAGCGGCAACACCATCCGAAGAGAGTTCACCCACCTTATAGGTTTTTCCGTTAAGAGTGTATTCATAGGCCACGGCAAGGATCTCATCTGAATTTAGTGCAGAGTTCAGGGAGATATAACCAAGTTTGGTATGAAGGGTAAATTCACGAGATGAAAGCTTTCGGGCATTTTCAATCTTTTCATAATCCTGGCCCGGGGCGAATCCCGGCAGGAGGGGGGCGAAAAGGGCAGTAATCTGCCGAAGGTCACGTACTCCTGAATAAGTTGTTGTCATTTCATTGTACTGTGTATTGAGCTCGTTTCTTGGATGCTCGCCTGTTTGTCCGGGTGTTTGTGACCAGTAAGCTGTACCATAAATATTCCGCTGGGCTTCAGCAAGGTCCATAAGTGCCAGTATATTCCGTGAATTTTCAAAGTTGCTGGTTTTATTGGTAACCCAGACCTCGATCTTGGTAATGTTCACACCAGTATTTATGATCGGAAGACTTGCAAGTGCACGGTCGTAATTGTCTTTGAATGAATGAGAAATAAAGAAATGCCTGTTCGCATCATATTCATCAACCCTGATCTCGTATTCGCTCACCTGGGCTCCTCCCTGGACATCAATAACAGATGTCTCACCCTTTTGCTGAGAGAAAACAGAGGTCATTGTGAGCTTGCCGAATTGCAGTTCGGTTTTCAGACCGAACAGACTCTGGCTTCCCTGGATGAGCGAACCGGACAATGGAAGGGTAATATCACCGGCCTCAATTTTCTTAATAATCTCATCTTCCTTACCGGTGTATTCAAGCTTGGTTTTATTTTCAAATTCAAATGTCGCTTCCGTATTGTAATTAAAACCCAATTTCATTTTATCACCGATGGTCCCGGTAACATTCATCTGAATCTTCTCTTCGAAGGTAAAGGACGGGGTTTTTCGCAGTTTTTCAGTTAGGGTAGGATTGTCAATCCTTGACATGTTGAATCCGAAGATCAATTCCGCATAACCCTGGGGGATGATATTGATCGCATTTGTGCCAAATACTCTGTCGAAGGCTTCGCCCCCTACATTTATCGTGGGTATAAAGGAGGCCTGTGTCTCCAGGTTATCACCTGTTCTTCGCTGATCCCAATACTGCTGTTTACCCCTTGACATTTCATAATTCCTGTATTCATCGAATGACATAACCTGGGTGGGGCGGTAATTAAAGCGGCCTACCTTCTCAGAAAAAATGTATGAATTGGTTTTGGGATCGTATACAATATCGGATTCAACATTGGAAGGATTATTTAGAAATAAAGGGGAAGCCAGTCCCTCATCAGAAAATACCGCATCCGGATCTTCCCTGAATGGAAACCTTAGTTCAATGCTGTCAGTTTGTGCTATTCCCACAGAAGCTAATCCATGAAAAAGAACAATAACCAACAGGGGAACTGTGATGTATTTAAAATCCCTCTTCAAAAACAGGCAGATGGTAGTTAGTAATACTATAGCTTTTTCAGAGCCTCCTTGATGAGCATTTCCACGGAAAGCTCATCATCCCCCTTGAGGATCTGACCAAGGACTTTTTCAACGGTCTTCCTGGCAAAACCAAGATTTACTAAAGCAGATAACGCTTGATCTCGCAGAGTATTGCTCTGTTCGGGGAATATTTGATCCGTTTTTTCCCCTGTTGTGATCTTTCCTTTAAGGTCAACGATGATCCGCTGGGCAGATTTTGCCCCAATTCCTTTAATACCCTGGAGAGTTACAACATCAGCTTCGTTTATGGCATGCTCGATCTCTTTTGGCCCGAGTGAAGACATGATTAGTCTTGCCGTATTGGCTCCCACACCCGAAACTGAGATCAATTGCCGAAATACTTCCCTTTCCTCCCGGTTGATGAAACCGAAAAGAATGTGAGCATCTTCACGGACGATCTGGTGAATGAAAAGCTGGCAGGGATTCTGGCCCGGCAGGAGTGAGTAGGTGAACAGGGAAATATTGATATAATAGCCTATGTTCCCTGTTTCCAGGACAATGTAGGTTGGTGTCTTTTCGACGATATCCCCCGTGATAAATTCATACATGGTTAGTGTCTTAGGTAAACAGTCTAAATATAGTAAGGAAATGGATAAAATGGGTAATATTGGTATTTCTTCTCCTTCGCAATACAACTCGCTGCGCTCAGACAGTATCACTCATACGAAGAGACACCAAATATGTACCCTTAGAAAGGGGCAGGGCAGGTGAAATCATTCCCAACCCACAATGGTTATCTGCCTACCTGGGCATCAATGACAGCGATGGCTGTCATGTTGACGATTTCGCGGACAGAACTTTCAAGGTGGAGTACATGAATGGGCTTACCTATACCGACGAGTATGGGCCCTATCACTTCCATTCCGGCCAGTTCCTGGAGAAGTTTATAGGAGATGTTCCCTGAGCTCAGGTTGGGGAAAATAAATGTATTTGCATCCTTATCCTGCAGCTTATTAAATGGGAACTTCTTCATACGGAGTTCTGCATTTATCGCAAAATTTGCCTGAAGTTCCCCGTCAACCATGAGGTCAGGGTAATCCCTGTGCAGGATCTCTACAGCCTCATGTGCCCGGCTTGGACTACCATCCCGGATGGATCCGAAATTGGAATAGGAAAGCATCGCTATCCTGGGTTCAATATTAAACCTTCGAACTTCATTTGCTACCAGTAGAGTAGTATCTACCAGGGTGGTTGTACTTGGACTGATGTTTACGGTGGTATCGGCCAGGAAGATGGGGCCTTTCTTGCTCATCAGTATGAAGAGTCCGGCAATATGCTCCTGTGGATTATTCGAGCCAACGATCTGAAGGGCCGGCCGGATGGTATCGGAATATTTACTGGTCATCCCGCTCAGGAAGGCATCTGCCTGTCCGGTTTCCACCATCATATTGCCAAAATAATTCCTCTGCAACATTAGTTCGGTTGCCTCCTCATATGTTAATCCCTTTCGCTGCCTTTTTTCTGTCAAAAGCCTGGCAAAATCATGCCTCATGTCAGCTACTTTTTCGCTGACCGGGTCAATAATCGGTACCTCCTTGAGATCAAGATTATTTTCCTTGATAATTTTAGAGATCTTTTGCTGATTCCCAAGCAATATTGGTTTGGCTATCCCCAGGTGCAGAACTGTCTGGGCTGATTTAAGGATTTTGTAATCCTCCGCTTCCGCAAAAATTACCCGTTTTGGATCCTTCTTGGCTTTTGACCTGATTACACGTATCAACTTATTGTCAAGTCCCAGGCGCTGGCTGAGGCTTTCCTTGTAAGTTTCCCAGTTGGTAATCGGCTGCCGGGCCACACCAGAATCCATAGCAGCTTTGGCTACAGCAGGGGCAACAACGGTTATAAGTCTTGGATCCAGGGGCTTGGGAATGATGTAATTCCTGTCGAAAACAATATTATTTTCCTGGTAAGCCATGCTAACAGTTTCCGGTACATCCTCTTTAGTAAGGTCTGCGAGCGCTTTAACAGCAGCAATTTTCATTTCCTCGTTAATAACAGTTGCCCTCACATCGAGAGCACCCCGGAAAATGTATGGAAACCCGAGCACGTTATTTACCTGGTTTGGATAATCTGACCTTCCGGTGGCGAATATGATATCATCCCTTGCGGACATCGCTTTTTCGTATGAAATCTCCGGATTGGGATTGGCCATTGCGAAGACAATGGGATCCTTTGCCATGGTTTTAAGCATATCAGCAGTCATGACATCCGCTTTGGAAAGTCCAAGGAAAACATCCGCTCCTTTCAGAGCATCCTCCAATGTTTGTATATCGGTATCAATCGCAAACTCTTTTTTGTATTTATTCAGATCCGTTCGTTTTGTACTGAGTACACCCTTGCTATCAAGCATGATAACGTTCTTCTTCTTTACTCCCATGGCAACGTAGAGCTTGGTGCATGAGATTGCAGATGCTCCTGCTCCATTTACCACAACCCTTAAATCATCGATTTTTTTCCCTATCAGTTCAAGGGCATTAATAAGTCCCGCCCCGGAAATGATGGCGGTACCATGCTGATCATCATGGAATACGGGTATGTCAAGTTCTTTTATCAGCTTCTGCTCGATCTCAAAACACTCCGGAGCTTTGATATCTTCCAGGTTTATCCCCCCGAATGTTGGTGAAATTGCTTTTACATGAGATATAAACTTGTCTACATCCGTTTCATTAACCTCAATATCAAAAACATCTACGTCTGCAAATATCTTAAACAGAAGTCCTTTGCCCTCCATTACAGGTTTCCCGGCCAGTGCTCCAATGTCTCCAAGGCCCAGTACAGCCGTCCCATTAGAGATTACAGCCACGAGGTTTCCCTTCGCAGTATACTTATAGGCATCTTCAGGGTTCTTTTCAATTTCAAGGCAGGGTTCTGCAACCCCCGGTGAATATGCAAGTGACAGGTCCCACTGAGTACTGTGAGGTTTTGTCGGTATAACTTCAATTTTTCCGGGTCTGCCTTCTGAGTGGTAATTCAGGGCATCTTCTTTGCTAAAATTTGACATTTGAACAGGCTTTTAGGAATGCGATAACAAAGCTAATCATTATCCCACTACGCTGTGATTCTCATTCCGGCGGCTATGACATAAATCATTATGTTCTTAAGCAGGGATAGCAATCAATCTTTAGATTCTGTATAAATTTACAAAAACACTGGTTAAATCAGGGAGGACGTCATACTGATGGCTTCTACTACAAAGGATACGGAACTGATTACCTGGACCTTATCTGGAAAAAGTTGAGTCCCGCGTACCCCTTAAGTACAGCAGAGAGAAAGAAGCCGGAACTTAGTATCTCACCCAATCCCGCAGATGAGGTTTTAGTTATACATATGCCGAACAGTGGATCGTATACCATTGAAATATTTTCTTTAGACGGGAAGCTGCAACACTCCGGCATTATGGATGGCTATAAGAAATCCGTAAGCCTTATGGATATACAGGAGGGAATCCACCTTCTTTTGCTCAGGAACGAACGGTATTTTGCAGTCCGCAAGTTTATTAAACTATAACCGGAAAAGAAGATGCTACTGCCCGGATTCCTTCAGGTTATTTACCGGGAGAGGGTCCTTGGTGATCTCATCGAACATTTGCCTGTTCTTATGGATATCACAGGCCATATACAATGCCTGCCGGAAAGAACCCGGACGTGCCTTGTTGGCCCCGGCAATCTCAAATGCGGTGCCATGCGCCGGTGACGTACGAATGACCGGGAGACCCGCAGTATAATTTACTCCCTCATCCTGTACAAGGGTTTTAAAAGGTATGAGTCCCTGGTCATGGTACATGGCCAGAATTCCGTCAAAGCGGTTAAATTCTCCAGATCCGAAAAATCCATCTGCCGGGAAAGCCCCGAAAACAGTAATTTTATCCTCTTTGGCCTCTTCAATGGCGGGTACAATTATATCTTTTTCTTCTGTGCCAAGTATACCTTCCTCCCCGGCATGCGGATTGAGTCCAAGTACTGCGATCCTCGGTTTCCGGATGCCAAAATCACGTTTCAGGGAATTGTCAAGTATTCTGATTTTTTGGCCTATCTCTTCCCTGGTAAGGTGCCCTGGAACATCGGCTACAGGGATATGACTGGTGACCACACCAACTTTCATAAGCTCTGAGGACATTAGCATTAGCGATTCATCAGCATCAAAATAATCCTGAAGAAATTCTGTATGACCGTTATACCTGAAGTCATCGGATTGTATATTCAGTTTATTAATCGGAGCAGTCACAAGGGCCTGGATCCTGTTATTTTTAAGATCGTCAACTGCTCTCATCAGGGCTGTTATTGCCGCCTCTCCGGCTACTTTGGTGGACTTGCCCAGCTCTACCCGTATATCGTCGTCAACGCAGTTAATTATACTGCACTTTTTTGGTAATGCTTCTTCCGGGGAGCGAATATTATGGAAACTGAGGTTTTCAAGATCAAGTGCTTTCCTATGATAGGCTGCTACCTTGGGTGATCCGTAAAGCACAGGAGTGCAGAATTCAAAAATCCGCTGGTCAAGCAGGGTTTTTATGATAATCTCATAGCCTATCCCGTTGATATCTCCATGAGTTACACCAATTTTAATCATTGCTATTGCTTTTTGAGGAAATCATATAATAATCTGACACCGATGCCGCTGCCACCTATACCCCGGTAGGAATCCCTGAGCTTGTTGTAAGAAGGTCCGGCGATATCGAGATGTATATAAGGGCTCTTTGTGAAATGTTCGAGGAACTTACCGGCTGTAATTGCCCCTGCATATCTCCCGCCAATGTTTTTCAGGTCTGCAATATCAGATTTCAGCAATTCCGAATATTCATTCCAGAAAGGAAATTCAGCAATTCTTTCAAATACCGACTCACCGCTGTCCTTGAGACTTTCCATTTCCTTCCTGTCAGCATTTCCCATAGCCACGATTCCGTATTTGCCTATGGCCGCATGCGCCGAACCGGTAAGGGTTGCCACATCGAGAACAAGAGATGGATCCAGCTTATCGGCCCATGCGAGTGCATCCCCAAGGATCATTCTGCCCTCAGCGTCTGTGTTCAGTACTTCCACGGTAGTACCGTCAAACATCCTCACAACATCACCGGGAACATATGCATTGCCATCCGGGCGGTTATCTGTAGCGGGTATCAGTCCTATTACATGAACAGGAACCTTATTTTTTGCGAGAGCATACAATGTTCCTGCAACTGCTGCTGCACCGGCCATATCACATTTCATGTAGTCCATGCTGTCGTGGGTTGGCTTCAGGCTTAGTCCCCCGGTATCATAAACAACTCCCTTTCCGACCAGCACAATGGGTTTCTTATTCTTTGCTTTAGCAGGTTTCCAGGTCAGAATTGAAAAGGTTGGAGGGTCAATGCTGCCCTTGTTCACAGCCAGCAGTCCACCCATGCGAAGAGATTCTATCTTTTTTTTGTGAAATACCTCCACCGCAAATCCCGCTTCCTTCCCCATCTTTTCGATTTCCCTGGACAGTTCAACAGCAGTCAGTGTTGAGAGAGGTTCATTGACAAGGTTTCGGGTCCAGTAAACCGCCCTGCAAATCCGGTCAAGTTCATCGATTTTTTGCTTTGATATATTCTTTGAGAAAATTTTTAATGTACCGAGGGAATTTTGTTTTTCTTCTTTTTTATTCAGATACTTATTGAACTGGTAATTGCTGAGAGCCATGCCTTCAGCAAAAGCCATTAAATGATTTTTATTACCCTCCAGGTCAGTTATAACCAGAGATTTAAGTTTTCTCGAATTTACCAGGTCGGATATTATCCTGCCAGCTTTTCTGGTTTCTTCCAGAGATTCTATATCCGTTTTTTCTTCGTCAATAACGTGAACAAAAATCCATTGGGGATACCGGTTAAACAGAAACTGTTTTTTCTTCTGATCCAGGCAAAATTTAAGATAATCTTTGTCTTGTTTTACTTTTATCCACGATGTGAAGGAGTTGTCTTTTCTGGCAATGAGAATGATACTTTCCTTTGATGTGATCTGATCGGCCTTGATGATTTTCATGCATCAAATATAAGTATTTTAGCCTCTAATCCACTACCTCAAAAGTCTGAAGGATGGCCTCCAGTTCTCTGACATAGCCGCGCTTATCCCGGGAGGGAGCATATACAAATCCCTCAATCGTTACAACGCGGTTATTTTTCTCATCGAGAACGGTATGACTCAGGAAGGGCCCACCCATAAAGGCATTCTCGAGCTTCCATAGTCCCCTGAGCTCCAAAAGGTAAGAACCATTTTTAGCCATCTCGTATTGAATTACGGGGTAGCGAGACTCGGTAGTCATGTAGGATCCCTTTGTGGGACCGGGAACGAATTTTCGTAGAAATTTATTACGCTTTTCTATCAGGTATTTAACAGTAAAAGTATTACTGTCTGTATACGGATAATGGTAAATTAATACTCCCTGGGTCAGATCTGACACCTCATGAGAGAGCCAGATAAAGTCACTGGTATCAAGACCCATTTCGTATCCAATGGGGACAGATACCGAAACACCATGTCCTGTTTTAAGTATTTCATCAATTCCCTTTGCCCTGTTTTTCCTGTAATTTTGTATGTTCCTGTTACGTTCGTCTACCTCAAGAAGATTCAGCAGCTTTTCCCTGTTTTCATCCAGGTAACTAATCATGCTATAATTGTTCGGACCGACCAGGTTTACAACAAGCTGTGGATATGCCCAGAGGTCACGCTGCACAATTATCTTAGGTTCACTGTACTGACTTGAAATCTTTGTTATGAAGATATTACGATGCGATTTGAATAGTTTACTGAATCCGGATGAAGGGATGTGGATAAGGTCATAGCTTGGTTCATCAGTGGGTAATGCTTCGAAGGGTTCAGAACAGAGATCGACGAAATACTCACCGAAGGCTGATTCCCAAAGGTACTTATCTATTACCAACAAAACCTCTCCGGGTTTGCCACTTACCATGGGTTTCAGGCCTTTTCTGTCTTTTTCAAGACAGGATGTTAGGATCAGGACTGCCAGCAGAAATGCGAGTATCCGGGATGGTTGGTTCATTATAGAATTTATTTGATAATCAGGTGCTAAGGTCTCAAAAATCAAGCCAAAGACCCAAAACGATTCATCATAAAATCAGAAAATAATAGCAGTCCGGTTTCATCCAATCCTGCACTCATAATCTGCAGGCCGAAGGGCATGCCTTCAGGGTGCTTGCCCAGGGGAAGGCTGATTGCAGGTATACCCACAAGATTGGCGTGTATGGTAAAAATATCTTCCAGGTATAATGCTACCGGGTCCTCGCCCATACTGCCCTGTAGAAAAGCCGGTCTGGGGGTTGTCGGAAGAATGATAAACGGGTATTGATCGAAAATTTCCATGGTTTTCTCATGGATCAGCCTTCTGGCTTTCTGGGCCTTGCCGTAATAGGCGTCGTAATAACCTGTACTGAGCACGAATGTACCGGTCATGATCCTCCGCTTCACTTCTGTACCGAATCCCTCACTTCTTGATTTAACATAGGTTGACCTGAGATTATCAGAATTTTCACTGCGGTGCCCGTAGTGTATCCCATCATACCTGGCAAGATTTGAGGATGCCTCTGCTGTTGCCATAACATAATATGCAGGCACCATGTAATCCAGGTATGGGAAGGAAACAGGTTCTCCCTGGAATCCATCAGCACGCAATTCCTCAATGATGTTTATGGTTCTTTCACGTATATGCGGGTCGAGTCCCGGGTGATCAAGCGGCTCTTTCAGGTAGGCGAACTTCCTGGGGAATGGTTCACCGTCTTTCTTTCCTTCAGCGCTGTGAAGAAGCATGGAGTATTCAGGAACTTTTTCAGACCTTGCTGTACTATCGTATTCATCCTTTCCGGCAATCACCTCGAGAATAAGAGCAGCGTCTTGAATGGAGTGGGTAATGGGACCAATCTGGTCGAATGAAGAACCGTATGCAATAAGCCCATAACGACTCACCCTTCCATATCCTGGTTTTAGTCCCGTGAGCCCGCAAAAAGATGCAGGTTGACGGATAGAGCCCCCGGTATCCGATCCTATTGCCGCAAGGCAGAGGTCGGCAGCTACAGCGGCAGCAGAACCACCGGAAGAGCCACCTGGTACCCGGGAAGTGTCAAGAGGATTCAGAACCGGACCATAATAAGAGGTTTCATTGGTGCCACCCATGGCAAATTCATCGCAGCCAGTTCTTCCAATAATAATCGCATCTTCTGCCAGCAAACGATCCACTGCTGTGGCATTGTATATGCTCCGGAAGTTCTCGAGGGAGCGTGAAGAAGCAGAGGTATAATGCCCCTTGTAGCAAATATTGTCTTTCAGTCCGATGACCATTCCCGCCAGCCTGCCCCCTGTTCCCCGGTCAATTTTCTGTTGTACCCGGTCCGCTCTCTCAAGGGCTTCCTCCCCAAATACCTCTATAAAGGCATTCAGGTGTTTCTTCTCCCTGATATTGCCAAGGTAGAATTCGACAAGGGTTTTCATGTCAACTTCCCTGGAAGATAGCAGCTTACGAATTTCTATAAGAGACCTTGGGGGTTTCATTTTAATGCACAAAAAAACCTGCCAGTTCCAGTTCTGAAGAAATGAATGACAGGTATACTATTGATCCGGGAAGCAACTAATCCTTCTCGTTTTCCTTCTCGGGGTTTTCCTCTTCTTTTGCCTCGTCTGATGTGGCCTTTTTGAATTCCTTCATGCCCTGTCCAAGGCCTTTCATAAGTTCGGGAATCTTTCTTCCACCGAACATCAGCAGAACTACCAGTACAATCAAAATAATCTGCCAGGGTCCCGGTATTCCAAGAATAATAATAAGTTCCATTTTCTTCTTTTTTAAATCAAGTACAAACCTACATAAAATTTCTTTATTGGTGCCTATTTGCGGAAAATTTGTACTACATCATTCCCGTTTGCATAAAGCAGCAGCAGCAGGAGAAGTCCCATGCCGGCAATCTGGGCATACTCCATAAATTTATCACCGGGTTTCCGGCCGCTGATGATCTCATACAGAAGGAACATTACATGACCCCCATCAAGAGCGGGGATTGGCAGGAGGTTCATTATTGCCAGGATTATTGACAGCAGGGCTGTCATTTCCCAGAACAGCTGCCAGTTCCATGTCTTGCTGAAAATACTCCCGATCTTGATAAATCCTCCGAGTTGCTCGTATGCCTTTGTTTTGGGAGTAACGATCAGTTTAAGCTGCTTCAAATAGCTTGAGGCGCGGCTGAAACCTTTGCTGATACCTGCGGGAACAGCTTCAAGAAAGGTGTATTCTACTCTTTTTAATTCAAAAAACCTGGATGAAGGCCTTACCAACACACCAATTGCTGCATCGGATGTTGTGGTCAAGTTATATTCCAGTTTTTCACCTTCCCTCAGTACGTTGACAGAAATCTCCTGAGATTTGAGTCCTGCGAGTTCATCCCGAAATTCATCGAAGAACTGTATTTCTTTTCCGTTTATTCCGATCACCTGGTCTTCGATTTGAAGTCCAGCTTCACGGGCAGGGGATTCCTTTTGGTAATCTTCTATAATGAAGGGGAATCTCGGGTGGATAAACTCGGTAGACTTCAGCAGGGGGGCAATGTGCTCATCGCTGACAGGTATGTCAACGATGATTCCGTCACGCCTTACCTGTATAGAGCTGACATTATCGACAATAATATCATGAAAAATGCTGTGGAATCTGTCTACTTCCTTGTTATCCACTGACAGGATCATATCCCCGTTTTTGAGTCCCATATCAAGGGCCACGGAATCACACATGATCCCGTATTTTGCATTTTTTGCAGGCAGGTATTGTTCCCCCCAGGTGTATAATATAAAGGAGTATATCACAAGTGCCAGTACAAAATTCACAAGCACTCCGCCTATCATAATCAGAAGACGCTGGTAGGCCGGCTTTGACCGGAATTCGTACGATTTGGGCGGTTGCTTCATTGCTTCCTTATCCATAGACTCATCTATCATTCCGGATATTTTAACGTATCCTCCGAGGGGAAGCCATCCGATACCATACTCGGTATCTCCTAACTTTTTCTTAAAAAGGGAGAACCAGGGATTGAAAAAGATGTAGAATTTTTCGACCCTTGTGTGAAAAAGTTTGGCGAGAAGGAAGTGACCCATCTCATGCAGGAATACAAGTATGGAGAGGCTGAGCAGGAACTGGGCTATTTGAACTAATATTTGAACAAAATGTGACATTATCTGATTCTATTTCTATTCGTGTTACAAACTGAATTAATTAAGGTTCTATTGTCAGAACGCGGCAAAATTATCATAAAACATGGTTCTGGGCAATTTTTCTTGCATCGGAATCAGAATTTATATAATCATCCAGTCCCGGTTTGTCAATGAATTCAGTGCTTTCCATCGTTTTTTCGATGATATCTGGCATCTGAATAAAACTAGTTTTTCCTTCGAGAAATGCCTTAACCACGACTTCATTGGCAGCATTCAGGATGCAGGGCATGTTGCCACCCCGCCTGATAGCTTCATAGGCAAGTGCAAGGTTGGGGAATGAATTTACGTCGGGTTCCTGAAAGCTGAGAGATGGGTAGTCACTGAAAGAGAATCTTTTGAAATCAGATTTCAGCCTCTGTGGATACCCGAGCGCATATTGAATGGGAAGCTTCATGTCCGGGATTCCGAGTTGTGCTTTAATGGAGCTGTCCTTGAATTGAACCAGAGAATGAATTATCGACTGGGGATGGATTACCACTTCTATGTTTTCAGGTTTCAGACCAAAGAGCCAATGCGCCTCGATTACTTCCAGTCCCTTGTTCATAAGGGTTGCCGAATCAATAGTTACTTTATCACCCATGCACCAGTTGGGATGATTCAGGGCCTGTTCCCGGGTAACCGTTTCAAGCTTTTCTTTGGTGTAGCCCAGAAAAGGTCCCCCACTGGCTGTAAGTATAATTTTCTCAACCGTACTGATATCTTCCCCGACAAGGCATTGGAATATAGCAGAATGTTCAGAGTCTACCGGGATAATGTTCACCCTGTTTTCCATTGCCTTCCGGATGATCAGCTCCCCTCCGACTACAAGGGTCTCCTTATTGGCAAGGGAAATGTCTTTTCCTGCCTCAATTGCGCTCAGTGTGGGTTGCAGTCCTGAAAACCCGACCAGGGCACTGAGTACCATGTCAATTGAATCCATCTGTACGACCTGAGCGATTGATTCGCTGCCGCTGTATACTTTAATCGGGAGATCGGCCAGGGCGTTTTTAACCTGTGAGTACTTGTCCTTGTTGGCAATTACTACATGATTTGGAATAAATTTTCTGGATTGAGCTATAAGTTCTTCCGCATTATTTCCTGCTGTGAGCACTTCAAGTATAAAATGATCGGGATGTTTTTCGATCACCTCCAGGGTCTGTGTACCGATTGACCCTGTTGATCCGAGGATGGCTATGTGCTTTTGCATTTAAAAGACAATATAGGATTGTGGATCAATGGGTGTTCCGTTGTGCCATAATTCAAAGTGAAGATGGGGACCGGTAGTCAGCTCACCGGAATTGCCAATAATTGCAATTGCATCACCCGCCTTTACTAAGTTTCCTGTTTTCTTAAGCAGTATAGAATTATGTTTATATACGGAGATGAGATTGTTTTTGTGCTGAATATAAATAACATAGCCTGTTTCTATCGTCCATCCGTCCATTGTTACGGTCCCATCGAGGGTTGCTTTGACGACCTCGTTGGGTTCTGCTCCTATATCGGTTCCAAAGTGGTTTTCATTTGATTTAAAGGACCTGGTTACGAGTCCCCTTACCGGAGCAAAGAAATGTATGCTTGCAAGATCTCGAGGGGAGGTCTGGAAAGCCAGGACAGAGAGATTGTACTGTTCTTCTTCTTCAATCTGCATTCTCAGTATGGAGTCTTCGATTGATTTCGAAAAATCCACATTGCTTACCTCCATTGAAGTGTCGGAAAGGTTGACCAGGTTGTCCGGTTCCTCACCGGCAACCAGGGCACGGATATTCTGAAAATACTGGTCTCTCATCCTGATCTCATTTTCAAGTGAATCAAGTCTTACGGCATTCATGAGGATGGTTCTGCGGAGATTCCCGTCGGGATACCCGGGAATAAGTTCCCGTATACTGGTATAGGCGACAAGTGTAAATACGCCTACCACGATGAGTATGAAAATAGTTGAAGTCAGGGCGACCATATTCAGACGGGTTAGCCGGATATACCAGACTTCCTCGAAGGTGTTGTCATTGTATATGATCAGTCTGAATTTGTCTCGCAGCCTGTCTCCGAATGATCTTTTCTGTCTTTTCCCCATAAATCACTTTTCTGAGAGCACACAAAGTTAATAATTTATTCAGGCAGATTTACTTTGAAGCTAAAGACATCCGGACGGTTATAATGGCCGGCGACATCCATTTCATACTTACCCTTGGCTACTTCTTCAAGATCTGTCTCAGCATAGAGAATTTCCTCCTTACCAAAAACGGGACCTGCAACAACTTCTCCTCCTGGGGCTATGATTACAGAACCTCCGGTACACATTGGGGTATCGGAAACCTGGATCCGAAGATCTTCGGGATAGGCGTCGCTGGTTATCAGCTGATTGCAGCCGAGCACATAGCATCGACCCTCGACAGCAATATGCCGCAGTGTGTTCTGCCATGTGTCGCGGCAGTCTGCCGTCGGGGCGAGATAGATCTGTATGCCTTGCTGGTACATTGCCATCCTGGCAAGTGGCATATAATTCTCCCAGCAAATTAGTCCCCCAAAAACCCCGAATCCACCATCGAAAACCGGCATGGTACTGCCGTCTCCCTCTCCCCAGATGAGGCGTTCCGATCCGGTAGGTTTCAGCTTGCGGTGCTTGCCAAGAAAATGTCCGTCAGCACCAAAGTAAAAAATGGAACAATAGAGGGTTCCGCTGATTGTTTCTTTCTCGACAACCCCAACAGCCAGATTTGCTTCCAGACTTTTGGCCATCTCCTGCAATTCTTTGAAGTTATCATCATGTTCTGCAATGGATTGCTCGTAATACCTTGCGAATAATTTTCTTCCCTCCTCGGTCCGGTTTCCCACCACGGCCCCAAAACTTAGTCCCCTGGGATACCCTGGAAGGAATGCCTCGGGGAAAAGGACAAGACCGGGCGATTCGGCCTTAATCTGACCGACCAGGTCCCACATCTTTTTAATGGTCCTGCCCGTATCAAAAAGGAAGGGCTGGGCCTGAACAACGGCAACTTTTGATTTTTTCATAAACTGGGTTTCTGATTATACAAAGATAAATCATTCCGCCTTTGTATATTTACTGGAAATATACCTTATATGCTTTTCAAGTCCATCGCCGACAAAGTTCTCAGTGGTAAAGACCTTGCCGGAATCAGGAAAAAGAATTCTGATAAAAAGATAGTTTTCTGTACGGGATGTTATGATATACTGCAGAGTGGACATGCCGTGTTTTTTAACCAGTGCGCTGAATTAGGAGACATACTGGTCGTCGGGGTAGGACGTGATCATATCATTACCCGGCTGAAAGGACCTGGCCGTCCCGTAAACCCCGAAAACAACAGGGTATATCTGGTAGCTGCATTTCAGGATGTTGATTTTGCCACACTGAACGATACCGAGCTTTCGGCCGGTAAAATAGATTTCCGGGAAGTAATGGAAAATCTTTGTCCCGATGTATTTGTACTGAATAATGATGATTCTGGAATCAGAGAGAAAAAGGAATTATGCAGGCGTGTTGGCACCGAAATGATATTTGTCAGCAGGGAAGTCCCACAGGTCATCGAACCCACTTCTACAACCCGGATCATTGACAAAATACAATTTGCATACAGGGCTCCTTTACGGATTGATTTTGCCGGGGGATGGACGGATGTACCATATATTATGGGGGGAAAAACCGGATATGTTTCCAATATTACTATCTCACCCCTTATTGAGCTCAAAAACGGAGCATTTAATTTTGCGGGTTATCCACGGGGAAGCGGACTCAGTACTTCCACTGCTGCGATGCTTCTTGAGATGATCAGCTCTAAGAATTACAATTCAGATTCCAGGTCAATAGCCCGGATCAGTGAGGATCTTTTCAATCTTGAAAACAAGGAATTGAACTGGGCCATTGGCCGGCAGGACCAGTATTCGATTGTGAAGGGAGGATTTAATTGCTGGGAAATGGGGGAAGATTATGCAAGACCGGTAGACATAAGCATACCCAGTGAAACCCTGGAAGCATTTAAAAAAAATCTCGTGCTGATCCATACCGGTGCCTCTAGAAATGCCCAGTCCGCCGTCGAAGAAGTATATTCAAACCATGACACAGATCAGGGCCGGGATGCATTGAATAAACTTGCCGGCTACGGGAAAGATTTTGCTATGGCATTACAGAAGAAAGATTTCCTTCGTTGTGCCGAAATCATGGAAATGAATTTCAGGGCCCAGATACAGCTTGCCTCGGCCACAACAAATGAATACCTGGACAAAATGTATTCTTATGCCCTTGAGAATGGAGCTCATGGTGGTAAGATAGCCGGTGCCGGGGGAGGAGGAGCTTTCATGTTTTATTGCGATGATCCTGAGAGACTGATTTTAGCAATGAAGGAGAAATTTGTGGATTGTTTCGAGATAAACTTCGAATTTCACTTTGAGGACATCAAAAATCTGAATGCAACCTGACCTCAGCAGCAGAAATCACACTCGCATACAATCCTATTCCCCTTCGGTCATCCGTTTGCTGCCTGTCTCCCTCAATACTAAGTACAGGAACCAGATTCCGGTTTTTCTTAAAGAACCTTACAGAATCGCCGTTCAGAAGTGTTCCGTTTGTAAAAACCGGGAAAATGGTCTCCTTAGACCTGCTTGCAGTCTCAAGTATATCCTGACGAAGCAAGGGTTCCCCCCCGGCCAGGATGATTATATTGGTGCCAATTTCGGCAGCTTCCCCGGTAAGTCGTTCGAAACGCTGAGGAGTTATCTCCATTCCCTTCCTGGGATTCCTGGCCATGGCATAACATCCCCTGCATTTAAGATTGCATCGGCTGGTAATGCTGCAGATCATTACCGGAGGTGCAGGCAATCCCTTGTCAGTTCTTTTCTTTCGGATTTCTGCGGCGTGGGACTGGTGGTTCATGGTTTTAATCCAGAAACCACATTGCCTAAGGTTTGTCAGGTTAAGGTCTACGGCATCATAGAAAAAATCGTCGAGCCTGTTCTGGAACGTATCCAGATATTTTTGTTCAAGGTCCATTTGTCAGATGGACTCTAAATAAAAGACAGGTGCAAATCGGCAAAGTTGCCTGGAGAGTCGGTAAAAAAGGGAAGTCCGGAAGTAAACTGTACTTTTTTCCCAGCTCATACAATTACTTTAATAAAAATCCGTTCCTTTGATACCAGATTAGAATTATAATTTTTTTTTGTATATGTCGCTATGGATATCAAGGTAGATGGAAAGGAATTGCATCAGCTTTCAACAAGGGAAATAAAAGAATTGGAGAAACAGATTAAACTCGCCCAGTCAAACCTGAAGAAAAACGGATTCAGAAAATTTCAGGTCGGTGATGCTGTTAAGGTTAAAAAGAGTAACTGGTCTGCAGAAGGCATCATTGAAGAAATTGGTGCCCGTACAGCCACAGTAAATTTAGGCGCAGAAAGAATCCTGGCCACTCCCAGGATGCTCAGCAAGGTGTAATCAGGGATCCATTCAGATTTTTTTCTCTCAAAACTTTTTATGTTCTCCCAGCCAGGCCGGGTGGATTTCAGCTATTCCAGTTACTGAAATTTCCGGTTTAGACTGGGATTATTATGTTTTTTCTGTAACGATCCCTCAGGGCATATCCGCAAGGTATGCCCTTTTTTTATACGCTCCAGGTTAATATCTATGCCTGAAACCAGTTAGAATTGTTCATTCCTTACACCCTTACTATATTTGGTGAAATAATAATCAATCTAACATAAAAGGCCACAAAATGGTAAAAAGAGGATTTGGTTTCATTCTGATAATAATGGTTTTCTGCAGCTGTCAGACACAGCAGGACAGAACCCTAGTCGAAATTAGAGGCGAACAGTTCTTTATCAACGGCAGACCTACCTATGATGGAAAAAACTGGAGGGGCCATACAATAGAAGGACTCCTGATCAATTCACGAATGGTACAGGGCATCTTTGATGATCTTAATCCCCTAACCCGTGAACTTTTTGTTTATCCCGACACCAAAAATTGGGATGCCGACAGGAATACCAATGAATTCGTTGAGTCGATGGAGGAGTGGTACAGCTATGGCATGAACTCATTTACCCTGAACATGCAGGGAGGCAGTCCCACGGGCTACGGAAACAAAGACTGGCTGAATCCGGCATACAATCCCGATGGCAGTCTGATGAATGAATACATGCACAGGCTGGACAACATTCTCAAAAGGGCTGATGAACTGGAGATGGTGGTGATTCTGGGACTGTTTTATTTCGGACAGGATCAGCATCTGGAAGATGAGCAGGCAGTTATTAATGCTACAACAAATGTCATTAATTGGCTGTTTGACAAAGGGTATAAAAATGTTTTGATAGAGATTAACAACGAATCCAGGGTTAAAAAATACGAGCATGAAATATTAAGACCTGACAGGGTCCATGAGCTCATTAACATGGTAAAGGGAATGGAACAAAATGGATTTCGTTTCCTGGTGAGCACAAGTTTCTTAGGTAAGCAGGAGCCTTATCCCAATGTGGCTGAAGTTTCGGACTTTATATTAATTCATGGCAATGGGGCACATGACTACCAGCAGATACAGGAATTAATAGACAGGACCAGGCAGGTTGATGGCTACTCTCCCATGCCTGTGGTTATTAATGAAGATGATCATTACGAATTTGAAGAGGAAAACAACAATTTCACTACGGCAATTGAGAATTATGTTTCCTGGGGCTTTTTTGATTTCAGGAGGGATGGAGAGGACGATATCAGAGAGGGGTACCAGAGTGTACCAGTGGACTGGGGAATAAACTCTGATCGAAAGAAGGCATTCTTTAATAAGGTAAAAGAAATCACAGGCGGCAATCCATTTGAAGAAACAATCTTGAATATTTATTTCGAACCTGGTAATGCCCAGGCAGAATTTGCTGTGGAGGAACTTAGGAAGACTTTGTCAGAGAACGGAATCGGTATGCAGGAGACGGATTTTAAGAATGCGGATCTTGTGCTTCTTCCTGTTTCCTTAATAAATAGTCTAAGGGCCGGAAGAAGGATAGAGGCAAGCATTCCCCCTGACCTGGGAGCTGAAGGATTCAGTATTCGAAAAACCGGGGATAAGTCAATCTGGGTAGTGGGTGCAGATGCGGCCGGGGTGATGTACGGGGGACTCGAACTTGCAGAGCAAATCAGATTGTACGGCCTGGAGGGTGTGCGGGAAACAGACCAGAATCCATACATTGAGATGAGAGGAACAAAGTTCAATATTCCGCTTGATGTCAGAACCCCAAGCTACACCGATATGAGTGATGTTGCTCAATATAACATCTCAGAAATGTGGAGTTTCGATTTCTGGAAGGAATACATCGACAACCTTGCAAGATACCGTTATAACTATATTTCTCTTTGGAGTCTGCATCCCTTTCCTTCCATGGTAAGGGTACCTGAATATCCGGACGTTGCTCTCGACGATGTCAGGAAATCCACTGCCAGCTTTGAAGAGTATTATTCGACAAGGACCACGGATTTGGGTGAACCTGAGATCCTTGATAATTATGAGACGGTCCTGGAAATAAGCATTGATGAAAAAATCGAATTCTGGAGAAAGGTGATGAAATATGGAAAGGACCGGAATATTAATTTCTATGTAATCACCTGGAATATATACGTGTATGGGACAAATGGCCAATATGGCATTACTGAGGATATTACCAACGAAACAACTAAAGATTATTTCAGAAAAAGTGTTACTCAAATGTTTCGCACATATCCTGATCTGGCAGGAATTGGTTTGACTGTTGGAGAAAACATGGGTACCGATGATTCTGCAGAGAAAGAAAACTGGGCCTTTGACACCTATGCCCAAGGTGTAATGGACGCTGCCAGGGAGCAGCCCGAGAGACAGATCCAATTTATCCACCGCCAGCATGAAACCGGGGCAAAGGATATCGCCAGGAAATTTAAGCCTCTGAATGATTATCAAAACATTGAGTTTCTATTCAGCTTCAAATATGCCAAGGCACACGCAATGAGCTGTGTCGAGCAACCATATCACGAAGATTTCGTGAAGGATATTGAGGGATTAAAAACCATATGGACCCTGCGAAATGATGACAATTACTACTTCCGCTGGGGAGCTCCCGATTTTGTCCGCGAATTCATGAAAAATATCCCAACCGGAGTAACAAAGGGATATTATTACGGTTCTGACCAGTATGTATGGGGGAGAGAATTTCTAAGCCTTGAGCCTGAGACCCCCCGGCAGCTTGAAATCGTAAAGCACTGGTATCATTGGATGCTCTGGGGAAGGCTGGGCTACAACCCGGATCTTCAAAACGATCGACTGATAAGCGTTATACAGGAACATTTCGGGGAGATTGATGCCGCTGGATTATTCCGGGCCTGGCAGGAGGCTTCTATGATATATCCTGTAACCAATGGATTCCACTGGACAACTTCGGACTATAAATTCTACATCGAGGGATGTAAGGGCCGTCCCCGATTTACGCTTACAACTACGGGTTTTCATGATGTAAATAATTTCATATCAATTAAGCCCCATCCTTTGACTGGATATCAATCCATACCTGATTACGTGAATTCTTCAGTTGAAAAAAAGCCTTCTGAACTGGCTGATCCACTTGAAGTATCCAGGCTGCTTCATAATCACGCTGACAGCTCTCTGGCAATAATTGAATCCTTGAATCATACAGAAAACAAAGAATTATTTAACACACTGAATGACATCCAGGCGATGGCTTACCTTGGGAAGTATTACGCCTGTAAAATACATGGAGCGGCTCAGCTTGCCCTTTTCAGGGAGACCGGAGATAAAAGGTACAAGGATGAAGCTGTAGCCGAGCTCATCAAGGCCTCAGAGTACTGGGAAATGTATTCAGAAACGGCTATGTCTCAATACAAGAATCCGCTCTGGACAAACCGGGTGGGTCATGTAGACTGGTTGAAAATTGCTAAAGAGGTTAAGAATGATATTGCAATCGCAGCAAGCGACCCGGGTCCACCTCATTGAAATAGCATTGAAGACGTAAGAAAAATACTTAAGTTTACAGATGGAGTGATTTATTAAGGCGGTAAAGTGATCCTGAGAATTCGCAGAACGGCTCATGAATCAGCCTCGCGCATCATTCGTAATCTCAAAATTCATTCAAAAACTGAATAATTTATGAAATTATACACGGGCATTTTCCTTTTCATAATTTTATGTGGTTGCTCACTGCAGGAAGAACAGTCTGTGCCCAATATCATATACATCATGACCGACCAGCAGGCATTCGATGCCATGAGCTGCGCCGGCAATCCTTTGGTACATACTCCGGCCCTTGATGGTCTCGCTGAGGATGGAATCCGATTTGAAAAAGCCTATTGTGCCTACCCCCTCTGTGTGCCCTCCCGTGCTGCCATGTTTACAGGAAGAATGCCTCATGAAGCCGGGATATACGTTAATACAAGGGTTATTAAGGATGAGAATATGCCCTTTGAAACAGTGGCACAACGGCTGCTTTTGGGAGGGTACAAAACTCATTACATCGGCAAATGGCATCTAACAATTCCAAGGTCTGATACTGCTGCCCATGGCTTCCAGGGCATCGAAATCCCGGGGTCCCATGGCTACGATTCTGTCTATGCCAGGCTTGCTGAAGAGTTCCTCGACCAGAAGCATGAAAAGCCATTCTTCCTCTGCGTCTCATTCGTAAACCCTCACGATTGCTGCCAGCTCGCAAGGGGGGAGGATCTTTCAGAATTTGAAGGTCCCATACCCGGGCTGCCGCCACAGGAGGAACTTCCTCCCCTGCCTGATAATTTTGAAGTTCCTGAGGGGGAACCCGATTATATCCGGGTATGGCAGGAAGAGAATAGCGAACGGGTGTATCGGTCACATTTCTGGAACGAAGATGAATTCAGGGCATACCAGTGGGGATATTACAGGCTTGTGGAAAAAGTTGACTCCCTGCTCGGAAGAGTATTTAATGCCATATATGCATCACCGGCTGCAGACAATACCATTATTATATTTTCATCCGATCATGGAGACGGCATCAGCAGGCACCGGTGGAACCAGAAATGGTCTGCCTACGATGAATCTGCCAGGGTACCCTTCATAATTGCTGGAAACCCGGTGGACAGGAAGGGAGTAACTGATTCCAGGTTGGTTTCTGCGGGACTGGATCTTGTACCGACTATCTGTGATTATGCTGGTGTGGATCCTCCGGGTAACATTCGCGGGATGAGTTTACGACCCCTTGTAGAGGATAATCTGGCGGGGGACTGGAGAAAATATGTGGTTACCGAGCTGAGCTTTGGAAACTGGGTGGATGAATACCATGTTGATACCTTTCCAAAGGCGAGGATGCTTCGCAGTGATGATTATAAATACGTGGCCCTGGATAAGGGAACTCAAAGGGAACAATTGACCGATATGAAAAATGATCCTGGGGAAATGAAGAATCTTGCCCTGGATCCTGCATACAGTGATGTTCTGGTGGAGCATAGGAAATATCTGGATGAGTGGATAAAACTCACAGAAGATTCATTCCGCCTGCCCGAATAAACTCAGAAATGAAAATATATACAATAACCGGCCTGCTCGTTCTATTTTGGTTAAGTGGATCAAACGCCCAGGATAAT
>SDBV01002159.1_pt1 | contig 29436 bp, 27 predicted proteins | sample 2277081 | NCBI WGS metagenome assembly SDBV01 (sample SAMN10402039, study PRJNA504765) | marine sediment metagenome | isolation source: marine sediment core GS10_PC15, 223 cmbsf | place: Arctic Ocean: Southern Knipovich Ridge | collected 2010
CCGAATCAAAAAGACAATATTAGAACTCAATATTACAAACGGCTTGCTGGGCACTAAACAAACATTCCCACTCTCAGCGGTTTGGATTTATGAAAATTTTAACTTCGCAATTTCATCAAACGTAATCACAGACTCGCAACTTCCTGATAATCTGAAATTACAAATGATCTGTCTTGCCCCGGTTCTTTTAAATCGTTATAGCCGAAAATACTTTCTGTCAGCAGATAATAACTATCGTATTACTATCGACAGCGAAATGCAGTTTCTTGCCCTTAATAATCAGCACAACTGTTTTTTAAACTGTTCAACTGATTTGGCCAATACTGTGTTGGAGCTTAAATACGACCAGGACAAGGACGATAGCGCCTCTTACATGGCAGATTGTTTTCCGTTCCGACTTTCAAAAAGTTCAAAATATGTAAGTGGCATCAAAAAGTTTATCTTTTGACTTCTAATCAGAACGGATAGGGAAAATTGCTACATGAAAATAATAAGCCATCGAGGATATTGGACTGCTGATAAAGAGAAAAACAGCCTTGAAGCTTTTCAGCGGTCTCTGGCCTCAGGATTTGGCATTGAAACCGATTTGCGGGATTACAACCAGCAGCTTGTGATTTCTCATGACATTGCGGGCGCCTCTTGCATAGCTGCAGAAAAATTCTTCGAGATATGTCAAAACATAAATTCCAGTTTGACCCTGGCTCTTAATATAAAATCAGATGGCCTGCAGCAGAAATTAAACGAACTTTTAAATAAGTACCAGATCTCAAACTACTTTGTTTTCGATATGAATACGCCCGATGCTCTTATTTATCTAAAATCCGGGTTCAATACTTTTACCCGCCAAAGTGATTATGAAAACCAGCCGCACTTTTACCAGCAGGCTCATGGCGTTTGGATGGATTCTTTCGAAAAAGACTGGATAAATCGTGATGATATCCAATTCCATTTAAAACAGGATAAGATGGTGTGTTTGGTATCTCCAGAACTTCATCAACGAGACCACATGTTGTTTTGGCAAAAATTAGCAGCAATGCCCGCTATTAACAATCCGCATATATTCCTGTGTACTGATTATCCAAATAAAGCAAAGGAATTTTTCCATGGAAAAGATTAAAGCCATTATTTTCGATATGGACGGAGTGCTGATTGATGCCAGAGATTGGCATTATGAAGCTTTAAATAAAGCATTAAATTTGTTTGGTATGGAAATCAGCCGATATGATCATCTGGTAACATACGATGGCCTGCCAACAAGAAAGAAATTAGAGATGCTTTCTGCCGAGAGAGGTTTGCCGCGATCGCTGCATCGGTTTATTAACACCATGAAACAGCAGTATACAATGGAAATCGTGTACGCAAGATGCAAACCGATATTTTATCATGAATATGCTATAGCAAAGTTGAAAAGCCAAGGATATCGGCTGGCAGTATGCTCAAATTCGATCCGGAGTACTGTAGAAGTAATGATGGAAAAAGCCAACCTGCTTCAGCACCTGGAATTTTTACTTTCCAATGAGGATGTAACTTATTGTAAGCCTCAGCCTGAAATCTACAATACTGCTGTCGAGCGATTTGGATTACATCCAGACCAGTGCCTGATCCTGGAAGATAACGAAAATGGAGTTGAAGCAGCCTTGGCCAGCGGCGCCCATTTGTTGCGCATCTTTCGGGTCGAGGATGTAAATTATCAAAATATAAAAGAACGAATTGCTGAACTGGAAGGAGCAGATAATGTTGAATATCTTGATCCCCATGGGCGGGCATACTCAGTTCGATAACCAGGAATTTCAATACCCAAAACCTTTAATTGAAATTAACGGCAAACCACTTATCGAACGAGTAGTACAATGCCTGGATCAAATTAAACACCAAAAGCGGTTTATCTTTGTAGTTAGCAAAAACGATTGCCAGCTATATCACTTAGACAATGTGCTGCGCCTTATCACCGAGAATAATTGTGTTATTATTGAATTGGAAAGGTCCACTCGTGGTGCCGCCTGCAGTGCGTTAATGGCAATCGACTATATTGACAACGATGAGCCTTTGATTATCTCTAATAGCGATCATATTATCGACTACGATTTGGATTTGATCCTGACACAATTCCTCCAGCGAAAAATAGACGCAGGCACTATTTGCTTCGAATCCGTTCATCCAAAATGGTCTTTTGTGCGTTTGGATGAAAACGATAAAATTGTTGAAACCGCAGAAAAACGCCCACTTAGCAGAAATGCTATCGCTGGATTTTACTATTTCCGAAAGGGAAGCGATTTTGTCCAGGCTGCCATGAAAATGATACAAAAAGATGTCAACGTCAATGGAAACTACTACACTGCTCCTGTAATAAATGAGCTGGTTCTGGAAAGCAAGGATCTCGAAATTTTCACAATTCCATCAGATGCTTATCACAACTTCTATTCTCCGCATAAAATCAAAGAATACGAAGCTTAATATAAAAAGTTCCGAATAAATTCCCTATATACTAACCAGGAAAGGCCTGCCTGATGTTAACGCTTATTTCGAACGGTCATCCGCTAAACGAGATCAGTGTTAAAACTCTCACCGGATACATGGAACATCACAATGTGCCTGTTCAAGTGGTCTATTTGAACAGCTGCACTAAATTGTCTCCGGAACTGATTAAAAAGATATTAGATTTAACCAGCAAATCTCTTCTTGTCGGCTTTTCATTAATGAGCAAAGATGTTAAAGTCTTATTACCGCTTGTTGAAAAGATCAGAAAGAGCCAATCTAAACCTGTCGTGTGGGGAGGCATTCATCCTACCGCTTTGCCGGAAAAATCACTAAGCCATTGCGACTTTATTTGCATCGGCGAAGGAGAAAAACCTTTGCTGCAGCTCTATCAGAACATCACCGAAAACAATCCTGATTATTCCAGCATACCTAATATGGGATATCATGATAAAAATGCCATTAAAATAAACCCGGTTACTTATTCTGCCGAATCTCTGGACGATATACCATTTCCTGATTACAAATTTGCCAACAGCTATTTTCTGCATGGCTTTAGGCAGGCGGAGAGATTCGAAAAAATTCCTTCCGGTCCTGGTCAAAAAGGCGAATTTTTTAAACAAAAGAATTTTTATTTCTACAGCCAAAGAGGTTGCAGGCTGGCATGTACTTATTGCTCCAACTCTCTTTACCATTCTTTATTAAAAAACACGCCAGTAAAGTGGTACCGTTATGCCTCAGTAAATCGCATCAAAGAAGAACTGCAAAGCCATCTCCAGCAATTGCCTTTCATCAACACGGTCGTATTAAATGATGATGACCTGCTGGACCGTGACATTAGCCAGCTTGAAGCCATTGCTGCTTTTCTGAAAAGTTTAAACCTGGACTTTACCGTCAACGCAACTCCGTCGCATGTGACAGAAGAAAAGATAAAAATATTAGCCCAAAACGGCCTGAAGCACGTCGCTATGGGAATCCAGAGTGGTTCTGAAAGAATATTAAAACACGTTTACAGGCGCCCCGTAAAAAATTCACAGGTCATCAATGCCGCTAATATTGTCCGAAAATTTTATGACTATGGAGTCAGGGCCGATTACGGGTTCATTTTAGACAATCCTTACGAAACTGACGATGACTGGCTGGACAGCCTCAGATTGCTTCTGGCCTTGCCGAAACCTCGAACAATTACGTTATATTCATTGGCTTTTTTCCCAGGAACTATTTTGACGCAAAAAGCCTGCGAAGACGGCTTCATTAAATCCGCCGAAAAAGATTTAGACAAAATGTATCACGACGACATAAAAGTATCCTATCAATACTTCCTCTTCTACATAAACGCACAGTTTAATATTCCGCAGTGGCTAAACGCCTTATTACTGTCAGATTTTATTGTGAAAAACAAATTAACCTCTCCCTTACGCATGATTTTAGCTATGAGCATGCTTCTTTTGAAAGCAAAATCAAAGATAAGGCAATGCCTGAAAGCAGTATTGAAAAAAGCTGCTTACTTAAAAAACTTTATACCATTTGGACGCCCAAGCAAGTGGCGATTTGTATCAAATGCCTGAATGCAAAACTGCTGTCATACTCTTACAGGATTACTTATATGAAAACCGCCAAATTGCAGGACATGGTAAAAGGCTGGTTCGTTGGAAACTTTGACCCGTCTCTCTATAAAACAAATGATGTGGAAGTTGCGGTCAAACAATATCAGGCCAATGATTACGAACAGTGGCATTATCATAAAATTGCCACAGAAATTACGGTGATCATCTCGGGCCAGGTAGAAATGAATGGCCAAAAGTATCACCCAGGTGACATCATCATGTTGGAACCGGGCGACTGTTCTGATTTTAGAGCATTAACTGAAACGGTAAACGCAGTAATAAAAATACCTGGTGCGAACAACGATAAATATTTAGAGGAAAAATAAAAATGCTTAATATAGTAATTCCAATGGCAGGGCGGGGAAGCCGATTCGTCGAGCAGGGCTATATCCTTCCCAAGCCCTTGATACCAGTACACGACATCCCAATGATACAATTGGTGATCGAAAATTTAAAACCGAACTGCCAGCACCGTTTCATCTTCCTGTGCCTGAAAGAACATATAGCCAAATATTCAATTGATGAAAAGCTGAACTTAATGGAACCCTCTGCGGAAATTATTTCAATCGATATCGTCACCGAAGGTGCCGCTTGTACCGTACTGCTGGCAAAAAATTTCATAGATAATGACGACTCTCTGATGATTGCCAACAGCGACCAGTGGGTTGATGCCGACATCAATGAATATCTGGCAGCAATGGGTCAGCAACAGTACGATGGCTTCATTATGACCATGCGGGCTCACGACACAAAGTGGTCCTATGTAAAGCTAAACGAAAAAAACCAGGTTACCGAAGTGGTCGAAAAACAAGTCGTTTCCAACGAAGCCACCGTCGGAATCTACAACTATGCCAGAGGAAGTTATTTCATCGAAGCTGCCGAAGCGATGATAAAACAAGATTTCAGAGTTAACGGCGAATTTTACGTCGCACCAGCCTTCAATCAAATGATAAATAAAGATTTAAAAATAGGATTTTATAATATTGGCAAAGAGAACGATGGAATGTACGGCATGGGTATTCCATCGGATCTTAATTCGTTTCTAAATAATTCTATCTCAAAACAAGCTGTGGCTTTGAAATAGCTGCGATATCGGCAAAATTCGTTTTTTCCCAAAGCTAATACATTTACAGTAAAAAAAAAATGGCAGAACGCACCAAACAGGCTATTCTCGGTTTTGTTACTGACGCAGGCGGGCAGGTTGTATTACAAATCGCAACCCTCGTCGCAACACCGGTCATATTGCATCTGACTTCAGGCTCATTATACGGTTTTTGGTTGACCGTGCTTTCAGTCCTGGCGTATTTGGGCCTGGTAGACTTAGGGATAGGGATCTCATTAACACGAATCATAGCTGGAATGCATGGCGACAACATCGACAAGGAAAAATTTAATCGAATCGTAAGCACAGCTTTTTATCTGTTTAGCGCCGCGGGTTTGATATTTCTCGTTGCCGGATTAGTCGTTGCACCTTTTGTTCCAAAATGGTTTAAAATTCCTTCCGCTGAATTTGTTTCCGTTATTTCTTCCTATAGGTGGGCCGTTTTAGCAGGTGCCATTGCATTGCCCTTATCGACTTTTGGAGCGATAGTAACAGGCACACAGCACATGGCGGTCAACCATGCAATCAGAAATATCGTATCCCTGGCTTCGCTTGGACTTTCTATCGGCTTGCTATGTGCAGGCTTTGGCTTAAAGGCCTTAAGCCTGGCAAACCTTTTCAATTTTACTACTCAGGGCCTAATCAACTATTTCTATGCACGACGCTATTGCCCATATATGAAATTGCGCCCATCCTTGATTAATCGAGTCGATTTACGGTGTTTAAGTACATTTGGTGGATACTTCCAGCTTGGACGCGTTGCCAATATTGTTGCCACCAATACAGATGCTGTTGTAATCGCCGCGTTTTTAGGCGCAGCCAGCGTCTCGCCCTACGTCCTCACTTCGAAATTGGCCATCCTTTTCAGTACGGTGTTTGCAAGCAAATTAGCCCTGGCTGTCTTCCCTGCAGTCTCACAAATGTTTGCCCGTCGCGAAACAAAGGATATCCAGCGCACTTTCATCGGTCTGGCTTATTACTCTGTACGTCTGGCAATTGTTGGAGCTCTTGTTGTTGCACTCGCAAATCGCCATTTTGTCACGCTTTGGGTCGGAAAGGATATGTTTGCCGGGGCCGCCTTAAATGCTGTCTTCGTTTACTGGATAGTTCAGGACACCATCCTTCACGCTGTTGGTGTAATTGTTTTGGCTTCTGGTGATTTGCAGAAGTGGGCCTTGGCAGGAATTGCAGAGGCCGCGATCAATATCGCTGCCACACTCTTGTTAATAGGACCGCTCGGTCTGCCAGGCGTCGCCATCGGGACTTCTATCGCACGAACATTGGCAACTATTTACATCCTCGTATGGATATGTAAAAAAGTGGAATTGCCGCTATTTAGGTTTGTTTGGAGGGGGCTATTACAGCCAATATTCCGAAGTGCGTTTGGTTGTATAATAATTATTTTGTTTGTCCTTATCACACCGCCGGGACCAAAAAATTGGTTTTGGGTCATTGCAATCGCCGGAGCTTCAGCTCTGGTAAACTTCGCTTCATTTGAAGGTATACATTTTGCCCAGCTCTCTGGCAAATCCTGGTCTGTTCGTTTCCGTCAGGCGATGGTTCAGCCCTGGAGAACATTTTATCAATAATAGAAATATCGCTCTGTCTAAATTAAGTGAGTGAAGGAAAAAAGATATTAATCTATGAGTAGAATCGGCTGCATAATTCAGGGTAACGCTCGCTATGGACTTATGGACGTGATAAACCAAGTCGCACGGCACTTCAACCCCGTTATCTTTTCAACCTGGAAAAGCGAAGAACCAAACGTTCCAGCCGGCAAGTTTGAACTGGTTTTAAACGACCCTCCGCCTAATAATGGAATAACCAATCGAAACCTTCAGCGCGTCAGCACAATTGCAGGGGTCAAATGTGCTCAGGCACTCGACTGCGAATATGTAATGAAATGGCGAACCGATATGCTGCCAACCGCATTAGACCTTGACGAGCTTTTGCAGGCTGTAAATTACAACGTCCCATCAGACGTGCCTTCACGTTTGCTTATGCCTGCGTTTCGAAATCTAAGTGTTATACCAGACTGGTTCTCTTCTTTTCCTGATATGTATGCGTTTGGTCACATTGACATGATGAAATTGTTATGGGATCATGGAAACTTTGATTTCTCACGCCCCTACAACGTCCCACAAGCTATGCTTGAATACCAAGGCCTCGAGATAACAGATGATGACAAACTCTTACTGAAAGGCAATGACGTTACAGATGATTATGATGCGCATATCGAATTTTATGCATTTTTCAAAGAAGCTCTGCAAAACCATCTAAAGCGAGAAATTGTTCACCCCGAAATTGCCAGAGACTACCTTTATCCAATGGACCACAATCGCCTGAAGATATGCTGGTTTCGTTCAGGCCAAAAGCTTGCTTTTCGCTCAATAGCACAAGCCTTCCATCTGCCGTGGCTAACAGAAAAAAAATGGCACAGTGGCGAAATGCCTCAGCCAATCGAGTTTTCAAAACAACACGGCACAAAACCAAACTTTTTACAGAAAACCTATGGCCTTTTCAAAATTAAAGCGGCAATGTGGCGGCAAAAACATTGGCTAAACAGTTTCAAAAAACACTCACGTTCTATATAGTTTAATATTTGAAAGATATATTTTAAACAATGCCATGCACTTGGAAATCTTCGTTTCGGCAAGCGGTAAGATCATGTGTGAACAATCTTCTAAGACCAGCTGGACTCAGAGTTGTAAACGCCTCTTGGGGGCCGAGAGGATTCCTCGATGCTTTGCGGAGAATCAAAACTCATGGTATCGTGCCGCTTCAAATAGTCGATATCGGTGCAGCAAAGGGGCTCTGGACTCGCGAATGTCTTGAAGTGTTTCCAGATGCCAACTATTTTCTCATCGACCCTCTTGAAGAAAACATCGCCGCACTGGAAAAGTTGCAGCAGAACAAATCTAATATAAACTTATGGATAGGGGCACTGGGGCCAAAGCCCGAAACTCTTAACCTATATGTTCATGAAGACCAGTCCAGTTTTTTTCAAAGTGAGTATAGTAAATCAAATCAAAGTTCTACCAGAACAATAGAAGTCCGCACGCTGGATTCTTTTACAGAAGATGATACGATTCAGCCTCCGGATATGATAAAAGCTGACGTTCAGGGCTTTGAACTGGAAGTGCTCAAAGGTGCAGAAAAATGCCTCGAAAACACACAACTGCTTCTGCTTGAAGTTTCATACAGAAAAATTTATGAAAACAGCCCGCTAATACACGATGTGATCTCATTTGTTGCTTCAAAAGGGTTTCGAGTTTTTGATGTATGCTCTTATATCCAAAGGCCTCTTGATAATGAACTTGCCCAGTCAGATATTTTATTTGTAAAAAATAACTCTCCCATATTCAGCAACCAAGGCTGGGCAATCTGAATATATTGAATTATGTCGAGATTAACTGCACAATAAAAAGGTATTGTCAAAAATGCATCGTAATATTCATTTTAAAAAACTTATTCAGTTAATGATGACATTTGTCATTGGGCTGGCTGTTATTTTTGTCATTTCAGCCGACCGCCTGTATTTTCCTGCTGTCTATGTTTTGATCTGGCTTGCTCTGTCAATCTGGACGATTCGTTTGGCAGTGAAGCGATCTTCGTTTCTTGCCTATCCGCTGATTATGGGAATGTTCTTCATCGTAGGTTTTCCACTTAAGATTATGTATCTTGCAACCGTTCCGGAAAACGAAAATTTCCTGCCTCGACGTTCCGGAATGTATTTTGAAAATGCCTCTTTCACAGTCGACCTTCGCATTGCTGTCACAGCGGCACTGTTCATACTCGGCACCGGTTTGGGCGCTGTTCTTGCACGGAATTGGGCAAGAAAGAAAAACTCCTTGAATTCGCTCTCATGTCCTACAACCAGCAGAAGGCCTTTAATGGAGGATCGTGTAAAATTTCTTGTATTAGGATGGTTCCTGGCCAGTATGCTGTTGGCAGGATTCATGTATCATTATGATATCGGAAAAACGGGAATATCGGCAAAAATCAACACTTTTCGTTTGGCAGGATTGTGTGTTTACTTAAGATCAGTTTCCTTTCCTATACTCTGGCTTTATTTATGGAGCACACTACCAAGATTGCAAAAAAGCAGCAGGCGGATATGCCTTATTTTAGCAATTTGCTCCGGAATCGAGATTATATCGCTCAGTTTTTTGCAAATGAGCCGGAAAGTAGGGGTGGAATTGGCACTCTTGGCGATTATGCTGTTTATTAAAATGTGGGACGAGTTGAGCAGAACATTTCGGCGTTTCGTGATGATAGCTGCTCCGATAGTAATAACTCTGCTTATTTTTGTGATTATTCCAGCTACTACCCACATCCGTCAGATTGACCAGTCCAGAAGACTCGGAGTTAAAGAACTTACCAGCAGAGCACTTAATTATAGCCGCACAGATTCCAGTAGTTCGCTGAGATTTATCTTCGACAGGGTTCTTGGCGTCGAAGACCTCATGGCGGTTTGCGCATATGAAGATAGAAGCTTCAACAGGTTATACCGAGCGGTTTTCAAAGGCCAGGCAGGCGTAGTGCTCTACCACAACATCTTCAATCTTTCACAATTTATGGGTTACCGCGGCTCAAGCGGAAGAACGTTGATTGGCAAGGGGGTTTGCCCCGCCGCGATGCTTGCACTTTCCGGCAGCGCCTCGTTTGTCTTTCTAATATCACTTATTGTTTCTTTCTTTGTCTGTTTGGTGGAAATTAATTATGATCGCATAGGCCTGCCGGCTTTTGCTGTGATTTTTGCTATTATTGCCAGGCCTTTCCTGGCAGGGTATATGAAAGTGGTCTACTATCCTCTGGCCGCATTTATCGTAACTCAATGGGTCTTTCGAAAATGGCTGATTCCATGGCTCGAAGGTGGAAAAAATAAAGTTTACCGGCAAAAAAACAATTTGAATTTAAAGCAAAATCAGAATTTGAAAGCATCCACTTTCTTCAGAACGTAAGGAGTTTGAAAATGAGCATGAAAGTTGTGATTCTTTGTGGCGGCATGGGAACTCGACTAAGAGAAGAAACTGAATTTCGGCCTAAACCAATGGTTGAAATCGGTGGAAAACCGATGCTATGGCACATAATGAAAACATATGCTCATTATGGTTTTAAAGAGTTCGTTCTTTGCCTGGGATATAAAGGGGAGATCATAAAAGATTATTTCTATAACTATCAAACCTTAAATAATGATTTTACAATTAAATTAGGGGGACAAAAAAACATAAAATTTCACAATGCGCACGACGAAGTTGATTGGCAAGTTTCCTTAGTCAACACCGGAAATAAATCATTAAAGGGTTCGAGAATAAAAAAAATAGAAGAATATATTGATAGCGACCTGTTTATGCTCACTTATGGCGATGGCGTTGCGAATATAGACATAAATAAATTGCTCTCATTTCATAAAAACCACAATCGAATAGGAACGACAACCGGAGTCCGGCCAATGTCAAGATTTGGCGAATTACAAATCAAAGATAGCCACGTTGTTTCGTTTACAGAAAAACCTCAGGTTTCTGAAGGTTTGATAAATGGAGGATTTTTTGTTTTCAATAAAAAAATATTTAACTATTTATCTAAAGATGAAAATTGCGATTTCGAAAAAGGCTCTTTAGAGCAACTGGCAAAAGATGACCAGCTTATGGTCTATGAGCATGTCAGCCAGTGGGAATGTATGGATACGCTTAGGGACGTACAGCACCTTAATAAACTTTGGCAGGAAAATAAGGCTTTTTGGAAAGTTTGGGAATAATCAAAAGTGGAAACTCCACACCATAGGATATTGATAACCGGCGCCACAGGCTTCATAGGTTCGCACCTAACCAGGCGATTGATAAATGACGGCTTTGAGGTTGCTATTATTAAACGGAACGACCCCAATCCTTGGCGAATCGCCGATATTTTTAATAAAATAAAAATTTATAATACCGATCTGCAGGATTACGATAGTGTCCTGAGAGCCTTTGAGGGCTTCAAGCCGGACATTGTTTTTCACCTGGCAGCTTTCTATGCTGTGAATCACCAGCCGCGCGAAGTCCCGCTTATGGTCGGCACAAACGTATCTGGAACTATAAATCTGCTTGAAGCTGCCAGCCAATTTAAACCTGAATTGTTTGTTAATACAAGTTCGTGTTTTGTTTATAAACTCACCAAAAGCCCTTTGGCAGAGAATAGTCAGCTTGACCCCCTCAATCTTTATGCTATGACAAAAATTCATGCCGAGCAGGCGTGTTCTTTATATGCAAAACAATATGGACTAAATGCGGTAACGCTAAGACTTTTTCCGCCATACGGACCATTCGATCACGAAAGAAGACTGATCCCTTATCTGATAAAAAATTTTCTGGCTGGCAAAAGTCCCAAAATGACAAGCGGAAAGCAGAGTTGGGATTATGTTTACATCGACGATGTAATTGAATCTTATTTGTGTGTACTAAAAAAATTGGAATCATTCTCCGGACATGAGATTTTTAATATCGGCTCAGCAAACCCAGTTAGTGTTAAGCAAATTGCTCAGCAACTAAAAAAGATTATGGATACTGATACTGAACCTAAATGGGGAGCTACTGAACACAGAAAAAATGAGGTATGGTTCATATGTGCTGATATAAATAAAGCAAAAAAAAAGCTTGGATGGATCCCAAAGACGAAACTGCTTGAAGATGGCTTGCAGCTTACCTGTGAGTGGTTTAGGAATTTTTGGCAAAAAGAGGAAAGCAATGAAAGCTAAAATGATTGACGGCGTGGTCATAAAATCACTACGTAAAATCCCCGATGAACGAGGCTGTGTTTATCATATGTTAAGGTGCGATGATCAGATATTTGAAAAATTTGGCGAAATCTATTTTTCCAGCGTATATCCAGGCGTTGTGAAAGGCTGGCACATCCATAAAAAAATGACTCTCAACTACGCCGTTATACAGGGCATGGTCAAACTTGTTATCTACGACGACAGAGATAGCTCTCCAACTAAGGGTAATTTAATGGAAATGTTTATCGGCCAATACAACTACTGCCTGGTCAAAATACCTCCAGGCGTGTGGAATGGTGTTAAGGGCATAGGCGCCGAAACCGCGATTATAGCAAATTGTGCGACCCTGCCGCATGACCCTGAAGAGATTGAAAGACTGGATCCATTTTCAGAAAAAATACCTTATAACTGGGATACAAAACATGGATAGAATACTAATTACGGGAAACTTAGGCTACAATGGCGTTTGGGTAACCAGAGCACTTAACCAGGTCGGCTGCCACACAATAGGATTTGATATCGGTTACTATCAGGATGAATTTTTTGATTATAATCAGTTTCTGCCTCACACTCAAATCCTTGAGGACATACGCACAGTGCAGGAAAAGGATCTCGATGGTGTCGATGCGGTAGTGCATTTGGCCGCTTTGTCAAACGATGCAACGGGCGAATTGAATCCTGAACTTACTTTCCAGATAAACAGAGATTCTACGATAAAGCTGGCCAGATTGGCAAAGGAAGCTGGCGCCAAAAAATTCATATACGCTTCATCATGCAGCGTATATGGAATTTGCGATTCCAGCCTTTATGCCAATGAAGAATCTCCATTAGACCCTTTAACCGCTTACGCTAAAGCAAAGGTTGAAGCCGAAACCGAATTGGCTTGCCTCCACGACGAGTCTTTCAAAGTCGTAATAATGAGAAATGCCACCATGCATGGCTTGTCTCCAAAGCTAAGACTCGATTTGGTTGTGAACAATTTGGTTGCCTATTCACATCTACACAATAGCGTAAAAATTCTTAGCGATGGAACTCCGTGGAGGCCTTTACTTAGCGTTGTTGATTTTGCTCAAGCCGTGTTGATATTACTGCAAAACCGTCCATCCCGTATCATCTATAACATAGGTTCGAATGACGAAAACTATCAAATTATCACACTCGGACAGATAATTAGCGAAATCACCGGAGCAAAACTGGAAATTAACCCCAATGAAACACCGGATGAAAGAAGTTACAGGGTGGACTTCACTAACTTTGAAAGTGAGTTTCCAAACTTCACAATTAAAATGTCAGTCAAAGATAGCATAATCGAGCTTGTCCAGGCATATAAACAACATAATCTGACAGAAACTGATTTCTCTGGCTCTAAGTATTTCAGGATAAGAACTTTAAAAAATCTCCTTGAACTTGGAATAATTGACAAAAACCTTTGCAAGAAAAGAGTTAGTAATGAATGCTAAAGCTGAAAAAATAAAAGATGAAATAATGAATTTAGTCGGCCAGTACTATGATTGTACTCGACCGGAACGTCCTCATAACAAAGTCCCGATTACAGGAAAAATATATGACGAAAAAGAATTAATTAATCTCGTCGAAGCTTCATTGGAAGGTTGGTGGACCGATGGCAGATGGGGCCAGTTGTTCGAACAAAAATTGAAAGACTTCTTAGGTGTGGATTTTGTAGTTACTGTAAATTCAGGCTCTTCTGCGAATCTGGTAGCACTCAAAACACTCACTTCAGCCAGACTGGAAAATCGCAAAATAAATCCTGGCGATGAAATAATAACTGCTGCTGCAGGTTTTCCAACTACAATAAATACAATCATCGATATTGGTGCCGTCCCTGTGTTTGTGGATGTCGAATTAGGAACCTATAGTGCCGATGTAAATGAGGTTGAAAATGCGATCACTAAAAAAACAAAAGCAATCTTTTTGGCTCACACCCTGGCTAACCCCTTTGATCTTGGAAAAATTAAAAATCTCTGTCAAAAACACGACCTTTGGTTAATTGAGGATAATTGTGACGCTTTGGGAAGTAAATATGATGGAAAATTCACCGGAACCTTCGGAGATTTGTCTACTTTGAGTTTTTACCCGGCCCATCATATAACAACCGCCGAAGGTGGGGCGGTCTTAACGAACAATCCGCAACTCCACAAAATTGCTACCTCTTTCAGAGATTGGGGCAGGGACTGCTGGTGTCCAACCGGAAAGGATGACACCTGCAATAAAAGATTCTCTCAGCAATTTGGCGAATTACCACATGGCTACGATCATAAATATGTTTTTTCTGAAATGGGCTACAATCTTAAGATTACCGATCTCCAGGCTGCTATAGGCGTCGCCCAAATGGATAAATTGCCTGGTTTTATCGCTAAACGAAAAGAAAATTTCAAGTATTTGCTCACCTGCTTAGAGGAATTCGAAGACTACTTTGTACTTCCAGGGCCAACGGAAAATTCTGACCCAGCCTGGTTTGGGTTCTTACTTACAATAAAAAACAATGCTTTAGACAGAACCGAATTCATGCAGTATCTAAACGATAACCAGATAGCAACAAGACTATTGTTTTGCGGTAATGTTACAAAACAACCATATTTTGTTGATAACGATATAAACTACAGATCGCCAGGCAGCCTGGAAAATACGGATATTATCATGAATAATACATTCTGGATTGGTGTATATCCGGGAATAGATAAAAATGCGATTGATTATATGTTAAATGCCTTCAGATATTTTTTTAAGCAAAGCGTAAAAGTCTGATAAATCCCATCCTTACAATTGTTATTTCAATAATCACAGCACAATTTATTTCTTCTTGAAATCTGCATAATGAATACTATCAAAGAATACCTCAAAAAAAGTCAAACCCTCGTTTATGTGAATTCCAGGCTCAAAGCTATTTCACAGGAAAAGCATGCGATTAATTCTTTAAATTATTATCAAACCGAAGCCGAAAAGAAAAATATAAAGGTATTGAAAAAAAACGCTCTTGCCAGCGCCCTGAAAAAAAGATTGAATTCCCAAGCCATTTTTCCCGAACCAAAGCCGAAAGGTGCTCTACGCATTTTTCTCGCCTTTCCACTTTCAAATTGGGAATACATACTCCCCATTTCGTTAAAACCATTTGGACAGGTGATTTCTTTCGAGTGGCGATCTTTAGGCTTCGACGACTTTTCGAAAAACCAACCCGAAATACGCGATACCATGAATAATAAAATGCTGGAAGAGTTAAAAACTCATCATCTTGAAAATCCGATTGATTGTTTAGTTGGCTATTTTTCCTCTAAAACCGTCTCGCAACAAACCCTTAAACAAATATCGGATATGGGAATCGTGATATTCAATTTCAGTTGGGACGATAAAATCTCATTTGTTGAAAATCATGCCGATATAGCCTCCTCTATTGATCTAAACTTAACCAATGCTCCCGAATCATGTATAAAATATATGACAGAAGGTGGCCTTAGCATGTTTTGGCCCGAGGCAGCACATCCAAAAATTCACATCCCTTACGATATCCCTTTCGAATATGATGTCTCTTTCGTTGGACAAAAATATGGCTGGCGACCGCAGCTTATTAATTATTTAAAAAACAAAGGCATCAACATCGCTGCCTTTGGCAAAGGTTGGCCAGATGGCGCCATTTCTGACCAGGACATGGTGAAACTTTATTCAAAGAGCAGAATTAATCTGGGCTTTGCAGGCGTAGGACATTCAAAAAAAATAATGTGCATAAAAGCAAGAGATTTCGAAATACCAATGAGTGGTGGATTATATTTGACTCAGCACAACCCTGAACTTGGTTTTATTTATGATATCGGCAGGGAAATATTGACCTATAAAAATAAAGAAGATTGCCTCAAAAGAATTCTTTGGGTCCTGGCTAATCCTGATAAAGCCGAGGAAATCAGAAAGGCAACTCGAATAAAAGCCTTAACAGAGCACACATGGGAGAAACGTTTCTCCGATTTATTAAAAATCGCCAGCCTGTTGTCTGAAGATTAAATAGTTAAAATGATTACCGATAGCAAAATAAAACGCATTTTAATTTATGGTGAGACATTTCGTGGAAGTATGCCGCATTCTGTTTTGTCGGCATTAACACGCCTCGGCTATGATGCCGTGATATTTGATTACCGAAAATACTTATCTAATCTCGATGGAAACCGTTATCTGAAAAAAGCGGCAAATATTACGGACAAAATTTTCTTCGAGAAGAGATGTCGGGATATAAATCGTCATTTCCTCCAGCAAATTGACAACTTCAAACCAGACCTTATCCTTGTAATTAAAGGAATGCATATCGTCTCCCTCACTTTGGAAAAAATCGCACAAATTGGAGTCCCCGTTGTCAACTGGCACGCTGACGATTTCTTCAACCCTGTGTGGGTAACTCCTTATACAGCCGATACTTTCAAACTCTATGATATTCATTTCTCCTCTCGTCCCCATCTTTTCCCAGAGTATAAAAACAAAGGAGCAAAACAACTTGAATACCTCGAGTTCTGTTTCGATCCGACGATATGTTATCCGATCGAAGACAACACACAGGAAAAATACGACATAACTTTCATAGGCACTTGGAGCAAAATAAGACAGCGACAGATAAAAAATCTTGCCAGATTTTTTAAGATCCATATATGGGGAGGAAGCTGGCATTATATGAAAAAAATGCCCGGTGCGAAAAATATCAGACTAATGTATCGACGAGCCGATTTAGAAAACTTTTCTCGTGTTGTAAACAATTCGAAAATATGCCTGAACTTCCTTACACCTGAAAACAGAGACCAGACAAATCTTAGAAATTTTGAAATACCAGCTTGCCAGGGATTTCAACTCTGCAATCGAACTGACCAGTTAGCGAAGATATTTAAACATGACCACGCTATCGCATTATACCAAACCGAGCAGGAGTTGATCGATAAAGCCAGATACTATTTAGAGCACCAAAACGAGCGACTTGAAATAGCCCGGCAAGGCTTCGGTATCGTTACAAATGACAACCACACTTTTCTTTCACGATGTAAACAAATCATCTTTGCTGTGGAGTCCTTATAACTATGATTTTTGAAACTGCCAAAACCTCTTTCCCATCTGTGCTCATCATTGTTCCCAACAAAGATGGCACTGAGCACCTCCCTTACAGCTTGGCCTCTATATCAAAAATCGAGTATCCAAATCTCAAAGTAGTAGTGGTAGATAATTGTTCCACCGACAATTCGATTGAATATGTGCGAACTAATTACCCGGAATTTGAAGTCCTGCGAAACCAAAAAGACAAAGGCTTTGCAGGCTCCGTAAACCGAGGAATCATCCATGGACTGCAATTGGGCGTTCAATATATAGTTGTCTTCAGCAACGACGTTAAGGTTCACTCTCAATGGCTTATGCATTCTATCACAATTGCCCTCGCTCACCCTGAATCCGGCATCATTGGTTTTACCGAAACAAATGGCTCATGCGACGAAACCACCTTAAAAATACCGCATACAGTTGAAACCAGCAATCAGCCGTATCCGCACTGCAGGGCCATATACATATTTCGCGCCGAAACAATTAAAAATGTCGGCCTCTACGACGAATTGTATTGGATGTATGGCGAAGAAGACGACATCTTTTACCGATGCGCAAAAGCGGGATACGATATCCTCCAAACCAATATTCCCGTTTGGCACAGAGGCGAGGGATTCTCCGATTCCATAGAAAGACAACGCATCATAACAAGATACGTATATCGAAACTGGCTCAGGCTGGCCCTAAAAAACTATAATATAAAAGGAATCATAATCACACTAGCCAAACTGTTTGCTTACGTGTGTGGCCCGAAAGTTTTCAAACACAGGAACAAAAATGCCAGAAGTGTCCAAAGGCTCATAAGATTTGGACTTTCATATCGCATTAAATGCTTCCTCTACGCCATCGGATGGAACCTGATAAATATCTGGCCGACCTATAAAACAAAAATAAATGAAAAAACCTGGATTAAAAAAATCGCAAAAACTAATTATAACTTGGAAATCCAAAAATCGCAATCTCCAACCACACAAGTACCGACAGACAAGTTTATCGATTAGAAAGGGTAAAATATAAATGATAAAAATTTTCGATATAAAAGCAGAACGCAAATATTATCAAAACTCACCACAGTCTTGGAAAAAAGCCCCTGACGAAGCCGTAGAAACCCTGATGAGTTTCACTGCTGGGCCAAATTGGCAACATTGTCTGTTCGGAAAAGATGTCCTGGAGCTTGGTGCGGGCGAATGTACTTATTTGCCATATCTTCTTGAGACAGCAAAACCATCTCGCTATCTTGCCACCGATATCTTTGAAGACCGCTTTAAGCTTGCTCGCAACGTCATTGCTTCGAAATATCCCAATCTTGAATTTTGTGTCCTTCAAGCTCAAAAAATCGAAATGCCTGATAATTCTTTTGATATAGTATTGGCCTTTGGTCTTTACCATCATTTTCCCAATCTTGGCCAGGCTTTCCGGCAAGCCTGGAGGGTTCTAAAACCCGGCGGTACTCTTATTTTTCGTGACCCATATGCGGGAAACCCTGTCATACTTCTCAAATTTTTGATGATCAAAACAAGTATGAACGAACGGCCGTTATCAATATCAAAAACAAGAAAATTACTAACCCAGGCAGGTTTTCATGTTGAGCGTGTTCATCGCTTTTGGCTTCGTTTTCCAAAACTTCCTGCAGGACCATGGTCAACTAACATAGGTGTTGTGGCAAGAAAAAATACTCAAGACCAAACGGCACAAAGCATGAACAAATCATAGCTAAATACAAGATTGTGAACTTTTTTCAAAAAAACAATACAAGCTAAAAAAGGCGGTGAGGATTTCTTGACTGACATAAACGAAAAAAAATGTAGCGAAATATTTGATGTAGAGCTGCCCAAATGTATAGTTTGTGATACTTCGAACATAACAGATTGGAAAAAGAAGGAAAAAAATAATATAACATTTAATATTTGCAGGTGCATCGAGTGTAAAACCGGGTTTATGAACCCACGCCCAAAACTTGATTGGCTTGAACAAATATATAGAAAATCAGGGCACGGATTAACGGAACCTGTTTCCTTAAAACAAGTCCTAAGCAATGAATCGCAATGCCCTAATTCAACTATTGATGCTGAGCGGCTCATAGGAAACGCTGTCGGACTTCTGCCTCAGGGCAAAATGCTAAAAGCCCTGGATATTGGTTCCGGATATGGTTTTTATTCTGCCGCAGCTTTGCGGCATGGCTTGGAAGTAACCGCACTGAATCCTGGTAAATGGGAAAATGATGTCTTTGAAGCCATGAATAACTTTAGACCAATCGAAACTTTATTTGAGCAAAGCTCGCTTTATGGCAAAAAAGAAATTTTCGACGTGGTAATTATGAGTCAGGTACTTGAGCATATTCATGAACCATTAGAGTTCCTAAAGCAAGTTTGCAAATTGATGAAAAAAGGCGGCATCATTGCTTTTGCAGTGCCTAATATGGCCTCGATAAGAGTAAAGCTTCTTGGTGTAAATGACAACAGTTGTTTCTGGTGCCCTGAGCATTTGAATTATTTCACATTGAATGGGCTCTTTAAGATGTTCGAACGGGCTGACTTGACGATCGTCAAACATTGCAACATCAGCAGAATTCCCTATTTTAGCATTTCTAATAGGTTAAATCTTGAGGGGTTCTTTAGATCTGTGACAAATTCCGTAGTCAAGTATAGCCAAGTATTACCGCTATCAATTTGTAATAGGTTAGGTATTGGGTTCTATTTGAACGTTTACGCAAGAAAGTGACAAGAAAATCGAATTGCCTGACAATTCGGTCGATACAATATTGGCCTTTGGTCTTTATCACCATTTACCTGATCTGACAGATGCATTTCATCAAGCATATTGTGTGCTTAGGCCCGGAGGTGTCTTGGTTTTTCGAGAACCTTATGCTGGTAATACGGCTATTCGCCTTAAAATACCGGCTAATTAAGTGAAGTATGAAAGCAACCATATGGCTAATATTTCTGTTATAATATTAACTCTCAATGAAGAGCAAAATCTCACTTTTGCTTTAAATAGTATCGAAGATTTATCTGATGACGTATGTGTTATCGATTCTGGCAGTACAGATGATACTTGCAAAATAGCAAAAAATTTTAGAGCAAGACTTTTTTATAATCCCTGGCCAGGGTGGGGCGAACAAAGGAATTGGGCAATACAAAATTGTGATCTGAAATATAACTGGATTTTGTTTCTTGATGCCGATGAGCAGCTTACGCAAGAAAGTAGAAGCGAAATTTCACAGAGAATTGACATGGAAAATGATTCCATTGGTTTTTATATTGGATTTGAATATTATTTTCTTGGCAAACCTCTTTTAAAAGTTATGAAGCCTCATTTTCGTTTAGTACGAAGGGGCAAGGTTAAATGGCAAACTGTTGGGGCCAGGGAAACATGTAATATTACAGATAATTTGCCACACATTAAAGCTGAACTTTTGCACAAAGACAATAAAGGTTTGAAGGCCTGGCTTGAAAAGCAAACTCAGAATGCTTTTTTAGATGCTCAGATGATATACGAAATCCGTAAAAAAAATGATTTCGATCTAAGTTCAATCGGTAGAAGCAAATTAACTTATTATAAAAAATGTCCTGTATTGCTAATGCCCTTGATATCATTTGTTCATAAGCTATTTTGTTCATTTTTACGCAAAAATGGCTTTAGAGGTTTGTTATATATCACAGCTTTAAGTATATGGTACCAACTGATTGTAGCTTTACGTTATTATGAATTAATTTATTTAAACAGTAAGGTTGATAGAACTTGAATATTTCGTATTTCACAACTCATTTGCCGCCTGATGTGTATTTTGGCGGAATTGTGCACTCTGGTAAAACACTTCTTACTGAGTTGGATAAACGAGTTGACAATATTAAATGTTTATCCGTTAGCAAAAAATACCAACACATCCGTTGACGTCGAAAAAAGAAAAATAATAAGCCGGCAAAAACTATCACCCAAAACTAATATGGTAGAAAATGAAACTGCTTTTTGCAACAACACATCTTCCTCCTGATAATCATTTTGGCGGCGTAGTGCAGTCAGGCCAGACCCTCCTGGCCAACTTCAACCAACTACTGCCGAATGTAAAGGCCTGTTGCATAAGTCGCGATCCAAACAACGTCACAAGACAAAATACCGCAAAGCCCGCCTGTGCAAAATCCCGCCTGTTCCATAGATGGGGATTCGCGCCGGGATTCTACAAAATGTTTAAATCAATGGCCCAAAATGCTGATATTGTAGTAATTAATGGAATTATGACTTACCCCATGACGATGGCCGGAATGATCTGTGCAAAAACCAATAAACCATATGTAGTTTCCCTGCGAGGAGGCCTGCTCCCCAACGCCGCAGCCGTAAAAGCCAAACGCAAAAAATTATACTATCATATCTTCATGCGTTCTATCCTTGCAAAAGCCGCCGCCATACACACAACAAGCCACGCCGAACTCAAATGCATTAAAGATTTAGGCCTGAAAACACCCGTCACTATCGTCCCTAATGGCGCAAGCCTGCCTCCTGGCAACTTCCAAATGGAATCTTTACCCAACTCAATACTCGCTCTTCCGCACGACCAAAAGTTAGTTCTGTTCCTCGGCCGCGTCGAACCGATCAAAGGCTTAGATATCCTGATAAAAGCCTGGGCCGATATCGTCCAGGAACCGGCACACTCCAATGCCGTTTTGGCAATCGCCGGCCCCGACCATCGAGGCTACACTCAAAAACTTAAAACCATGGCTCACCAACTCGGCATCGAAAGCAAAATACTTTTCCTCGGAATGATAGAGGCAGATAAAAAATGGGCCCTTTACCGGCGGGCAGACTTTTTTGTTCTGCCGTCATATTCTGAAAACTTCGGTCTGGTCGTAGCAGAAGCTCTCAGCTGTGCAACTCCCGTCATCACAACCACCGCCACGCCCTGGCAGGAAATAAATACTTGCAACGCAGGCCGATGCATCGCACCGGAACAACAAGCTTTGACAATGGCGATTAGCCAGTTGCTACAAATGACCGATACCCAGCTAAAAACTATGGGCCGGCGGGGAAAACAGTTAGTACAGAAAAAATATTCCTGGGATATGATGACGCAAAAACTGATCACCGTTTATCGTTGTGTTCTCGAAAAAACAAAAATCCCCTTATATCCTGAGCCTGGCCAATCGCAGAGACAAACCCTCCTTTCCTCTGCCAAATCATGGTAAGCAATATGCCAACCTCAGAGACTAACCAATCCGCCAAAAACGACAAACCCCATATCCTGTTCCTTTCCCAGTATTTTTGGCCCGAAGAAAACGCAACTTCTCGGCTTATGTCAACCCTGGCCTTTGAACTCGCGGGCAACGGCTTCAAAGTCTCAGCCTGCCCAGGCCAACCAACATATCATCACAGCGAAAAAATCCCTGCCGATCTAAATGAAAAAAACGTAAACATACACAGAGTCTATTCCACTCGATTCAGCAAAAACTCCACAATTGGCCGAATTCTCAATAGCGCAACTTTCGTCTTATCTGTTTTCTTCCACCTGCTCTTCAGAAAACGAGTTGACCTTATAATACAGGTCACTAACCCTCCAATCCTTCTCTGGGTCGTACGCTTCCTCCAGATTTTCCGCAATATCCCTGTCATTCTCGTGGTTCATGATGTATACCCACAGATCATCGCCGCTGTTGGAAAAATGTCCGAAAATTCCATCCTCTATAAACTCTGGCAGATTCTATCAAAGTGGGCCTACCGCAAAGCTGCACGAATCGTTGTTTTAGGCAACTGTATGGAAAAAATCGTTCAATCGCAACTGCCGCCGCACCAAACTTCCAAAATTGTAGTTATTCCAAATTGGGATGATGAAAATTTTTTACAGCCGATTCCAAGGGATAATCATCCGACAATAAAAGAATGGCAGATGGAGCAAAAATTTATCATCCTATACGCCGGTAATATAGGCCTGTTTCACGAAATTGAAACAGTAGTCAATGCTGCCGAAAAATTACAACAGACCAACGTTCAGTTCGTCTTTAATGGCGACGGAGGCCAGGCTCCATGGCTGCAGAACGAAATTCAGCGCCGCAATCTAAAAAATATCACCATAATGCCTTTTAGACCTAAAGAACAAATGCCCCTGACCCTCACTGCCTGTGATGTTGGATTAATTACCCTCAAAAAAAGAGCAACAGGCCTGTGTGTACTAAGCAAATTGTATGGAATACTCGCCGTAGGAAAACCTGTAATTGCCGTCATGAGCAACTCAAGCCACTCTGCCAAAACGATTCTTAAACATAACTGCGGTATTGTAATCGACCCTGGGGATATTGATAACCTCGTTTCACAAATTATGAACCTAAAATCCGACAAGCTTTTGTTGAAAAATATGGCAGAAAACGCCAGAAAAACCTTCGAAAAAAAATACACCTTAAAAACCATATCCAAAAAATATATCGAATTGATTAATCAAGCTCTCGCCAACTGAAGATTCATCTGGAAGCGGCTTCAAAACAGCTCCTGACAAGACCCCCGCCTCAAAATCACCACAAATCCACCAAAAAACCTTTTCAGGCTTAATAACACACTCAACCCACCAAAAACACCCCAAAATCCGCTTTAAAAGCTAGTTTCATGAACAAATAAAATTTGTTAATTCAGACCTGAATTAAATTTATAAAAAATAGACCTTTATGCCGATAAACATAAGAATGGTGGGATTTATCGTCGTCAAAAACAGCCATATGTATAAAAGGAAAAAAGCGTTATTATGGCTACTCAGATATGCCTGTTGATTGCTAATATCGTTCTAATAAATGTTGCGTTTGTTCTGGCTTTCATGCTCAGATACTGCGGAAACGTCCCAGAATCGAACTTCGCACCTTTTAAAGATTGCTTCATCTTTCTCACCTTTATATATATGTTGGCCTTCGCCTTAACAAGATGCTTCAAAAAAAGATTTCGCTGCTTCTGGGATCTGTTTATGAGAGTTTTTGCCGGCTTGTTCTTCGGAACACTATTTGCCGTCGTGCTGCTTTATGTCTTCAGGATCCAATGGTCTACATTCCCTTCCAGTATATTTGTCATTTGTTTTCCAATCGCCTTGTTTCTTATTTTTACATTTGATGGACTGCTCTTGGCATTTACTAACGGAATTTTAAAGAAAGCAATTATTATTGGAAAAGAAAAATTCTCAGAACCGCTCAAAAAAAGACCTTTTGTTGAAAGCACACACATAGAAAGGATAGAAGAACTACTCGACCATAAAGACGTAGATGAAATCGTCATAGGAAAAAAAATCCCTGCAAATGAACAATTGAATTTACTGATTTACCTTTTACTAAAGCTTAAAGTCAGCGTAATGTTCAGCCCGGCAATTTATGCTGAGTTGGTCTCAGGGCACATGATGGAAGAAAACTCCGCTAAATTCCTCACAACATTTGTCGGAAGAAAATCCGAGTGCGAAGAGTTCCTGCTTAGAGCTTTGGATCTTCTTGGCAGCATGTTTATTCTGATACTTACCAGCCCTTTAATTGCTGTCGTTTCGATACTGACTAAACTCACGTCGGAAGGGCCGGTCTTCTACAAGCAAGTCAGGGTCGCAAAAGATGGAGGTACTTTCACGCTCTATAAATTTAGAACAATGATAAACGACGCCGAAAAACAAACTGGACCTGTCCTGGCTGACCAATACGACCCTCGAGTTACTAAAATCGGTCGCTTCCTGAGAGAAACTCGTATAGATGAGCTCCCGCAGTTGATAAATGTTATTAAAGGTGACATGAGCCTGGTCGGCCCCAGACCGGAAAGACCATACTTCGTAAAACTTCATGAAGTACTCAGAAAAGTAAGACTGGCCGTAAAACCAGGACTTACGGGATTTGCGCAGATCAGAAACTTCTACGATCTCCAGCCGAGGCATAAAATAAAATATGATTATTTGTATATTCAAAAACGTTCTTTGCTGCTGAATATATACATATTGTTCAAAACCGTCCCAGTAGTCCTTGGCAAAAAAGGCTGGTAAAACCCCTGCCATTTCGTTAGCCTCTATCCTGGCTGATGACGCACTCGCAAAAGCAAAAAAATTATTCAACTTTTTAAAGGCTGTAGAACAAAATGTCTCACCTGGGCTTATGGAAACAAATTGTCGGACTTGACCATCAAAAAACCGCCAAAAGAGTAAACTGCGAATACATAGCTCGATCCAACGCTTACATCATCATCATGCTGAATAGCCAATACTCCGTAAATCTTACCGACAAACAAATCCTTTCCGTTAAGGATTCCGCCCCCGCCAAATTCCTCGAGCAACTCTGCATCCTCGCCTATCTGATAAACGCCAAAGACCTCCCCCTCGCCGATAAACTCGTCAAACCCCAGACCATGCCAGGCGGACAGTTCTTTTTCAGAGGCCCGCATACCTTTAATACCAAAAAACTGGAAAAAGCATTTGGCAGCCACCCCGAAACCCTGCTCGATGTTTCAAAGCGATTCGATGCCGAAAAATGCGATTTCGGTGATACCTCAATTCAGCTGAATATTTTACCTCGCCTGCCCATCACAATTGTAATCTGGAAGGGCGATGACCAGTTCGCGCCTCGCACATCGATCCTGTTCGACCGGACCGCCGCCGACCACATGCCACTCGATGCGTTGTTGGCCGCTGCTAACCTGGCTATCAATGCGTTAGCAAACGCTGTCAAGGCCGATTAACTCTCCTCAGATGTCCAAAAAAGTTCTCCAATTTATCCTATTTATGTCGTTTTGGACGCGGATGTTACTGAAAAGTAACTGATTTGTAAGCATAATGAACAATATTTCGACGATTTATGTATGATTAATCGGATGCTAAACGCTTGACACCATTAACAAAAGATACTACTTTATTGGTTTCGAAGCGAAGCACAGTCCTGATAGTGTACTTTATTGACGCATAGTTTTAAAAGTAGACAACATAAGTTTTCTTTTGTTAAGATAAATGGAGTTTCATTCACAGTGGGATTAAAAATAGCGATTGGCGGAAAGGGAGGTGTAGGCAAAACCACCGTTTGCGCCATATTATCTGAGCTTTTTGCTAAAGACGGTCTCGATGTCCTTGCAATCGACGCAGACCCCGACACCAATCTCGCCGCCGCCTTTGGACTTTCTGCAGGCCAAGCCCCGACTCCTCTTATCGAAATGAAACAGTTGATTGGTCAGCGGACCGGTACAGGCAAAGAGGCGGTTGGAGCTTATTTCAAGCTAAACCCGGAGGTCGCGGATCTGCAGGACAAATACGCCCTGAAGGTCAATGGTCTGAAACTGTTGGCCTTAGGTGCCTTAAAATCAGCAGGTTCAGGTTGTGCCTGTGCAGAAGGTGCTTTTTTAAAAGCGCTCCTTAGCTACACGATCCTGCAAAAAGACCAGGTCGTACTCGTCGACCTCGACGCAGGCGTCGAATGTATGGGAAGGGCAAGCATTCAGGGAATCGATGCACTGGTAATTGTTGTCGAGCCCGGAGGCAGAAGCATCGAAACTGCCAATAACGTAACAAAAATGGCACGCGATTTAGGTATAAAAAATATTGTCATAATCGCCAACAAGATTACAGACGCCGCCCAGCTGGATATGATAAATAGCCAGCTAAATAGCACAGTCTTAGCGGCTTTGCCCTACGACGATGCCATAAGAGACGCTGATTTGTACCGGACTAAACTTTTTGATGCGAGCGAAAAAATTACTACCGAATTAAAAAAAGTAAAAAGCAGGCTGGTTGAAATGACCGGAAAATAAACAAGCCGAAGCCTTAAAAAAAGTTAAACAAAATACTTATAGTGAGGAATATTTATGGATCCCAAAGAACGCAGCAGCGACAAAGCTGCTCAGGAAATGATAGAGCGAATGGCAAAGGCAGGCCAACAGAACGCATGGGACAGGCTCGATATGCAATTGCCTCAATGCAAGTTTGGCAAGACAGGTGTCTGCTGCAAAATTTGTGCAATGGGGCCATGTAAAATTACAAAAAAGGCCACAGCAGGTGTTTGCGGGGCTGATGTAGATACCATTGTGGCTCGTAACTTCTTGCGGGCAATAGCAGCAGGTGTTAGTGCCCACAGCGACCATGGCCGAACCGTGGCAGAAGTTTTTCTTGCAACAGCCAGAGGCCAGGCTCCAGATTACCAGTTTAAAGATATCGTCAAGCTCAATAAGCTCGCCGCCGAACTGGGAGTTGAGGTCAAAGACCGTTCTGTAAAAGATATAGCTTTGGATGTTGGACAGATTGCATTGGCTGAATTTGGCAAGGCCGAAGGAACACAATTAATGGCAAAACGAGCCCCGGAGACTCGGCAGAAAATATGGGAAAAAGAGGAAATTACTCCAAGGGCCGTTGACAGAGAAGTTACCGAATCACTTCATCGAAGCACGATGGGGGTGGACCAGGACTATAAAAATCTACTCAAACATGCAAGCAGAGTAGCTCTTGCAGACGGATGGGGCGGGGCGATGCTGGCAACTGAACTGCAGGATATTCTTTTCGGTACACCATATCCAGGCAGCGGTGAGGTGAATATGGGGGTGATTAAAGAAGACCAGGTAAACATAATTGTTCACGGACATGAGCCGATACTTTCTGAAATGATAGCTTTGGCATCGCAGGATACCCAACTGCTCGAAGAGGCCGAAAAGGTCGGTGCGAAAGGAATTAATGTAGCCGGAACATGCTGTACTGCAAACGAACTGTTGATGCGACACGGAATACCAATTGCAGGAAATTTCCTCAATCAGGAACTCGTCATCGCAACGGGAGCTATAGAGCTTATGGCTGTCGATGTCCAGTGCATAATGCAGGGTTTGAAGGAAGTAGCCAAATGCTACCATACTAAACTTGTAACAACGGTCGATAAGGGCAAGATCGAGGGCGTTGAGCATGTTAAGATTGATGAACATACGGCATTGGATTGTGCCAAGGGGCTTGTGAAAAAAGCGATTGATAACTTCAAAAATCGCGGCGAAGTCTATATCCCACAGGAAAAACAGTCTGCTGTCGGCGGCTTTAGTTTTGAGAGTATTAACTATATGCTGGGCGGACGATTCAGGGCGAGTTTCAAACCTTTGAATGATAATATCATTAACGGCCGAATTCGTGGTATTGCAGCTATCGTCGGCTGTACAAATCCAAAGATAACGCAGGATTTAACGCATACGACGCTGACACGGGAGTTAATAAAAAGAAATGTGCTGGTATTGACAACAGGCTGTGCAACTATCGCATGCGGCAAACAGGGATTGAACAATCCTAAGATTTCTACGGAACTGGCCGGCGACGGGCTTAGGGAAGTCTGCGAAGCTATCGGAATACCGCCGGTACTCGCCTGCGGAAGTTGTGTCGATAATACGCGTTTGTTAGTATCGTGTAGCGAACTGGTTCGACAGGGCGGGCTGGGCGAAGATCTTTGTGACCTACCGGTAGTCGGAGCATGCCTTGAGTCGGTCAGTGAAAAAGCTTTGGCTATCGGGCAATATTTCGTCGCAAGTGGCGTACGGGTGGTTTTCGCACCAGAGACGATGCCGATACAGGGAAGCGAAAACGTTTGTAATTATCTGTTTAATGAAATTGAAGCGACTCTTGGCGGACGATGGTCGATAGAAGCCGACCCCGTCAAGGCAGCACAGATGATGCTCGAGCACATCGAGAAAAAACGAGATGCTCTCGGAATAAATCAGGAAAAACAAAGAAAACTATATGACATGGAAGAACGTCGGTCATTGTCCATCTAAAAGGAGATTTGTAAATGTCAAGAATCATTGCTTCAGCAGCAATAAATGGTGCTCATAAAATAACCAAACAGGCTGAGGAAATACTCGCAAAAGCCATCGAGCAAAAGGGCAAAGACTGCAAAGTCGAATTCCCAAACACAGGCTACTACATACCGATCATTTATTCGATGACCGGCAAAGTCGTCGAAACATTAGCTGACTTCGAAACCGTCATGCAGGAAATAAAAACACTTTTGCCAAAGCCCGTTTCCGAAGATATTTGGCTGCCTTATCTCGGACCAGCTCTCGACGCGGGAATGGCTACGCTTTTCGCCGAAGAGATTATAGAAGCATGCAAATACCTCATCGGACCGAATCCCGTCAACGACATCTGGCTCGGTGCAGCCGATGACGTTATACTCCGGGAACGAGGCATACAGTTCGTCGATGGTTCGGCTCCGGGTTTCGCAGCTATCGTTGGTGCTGCACCGGATGTAAAAACCGCAGTCGAGATCGCACTGAAATGCCAGGAAAGAAGCCTTTACGTATTCATGTGCGGCCACAACAATGGAACAACATTCTCACAACAACTCGTTGAAGGCGGAGTACAGTTGGGATGGGACACAAGGCTCGTACCTTTCGGACAGGAAATAACTGCCGCGATCTACGCTTTAGGTTTTGCAAGCAGAGCTGCCCTTAGTTTCGGAGGCGTACAGGCA
>SDBV01002160.1_pt1 | contig 29433 bp, 33 predicted proteins | sample 2277081 | NCBI WGS metagenome assembly SDBV01 (sample SAMN10402039, study PRJNA504765) | marine sediment metagenome | isolation source: marine sediment core GS10_PC15, 223 cmbsf | place: Arctic Ocean: Southern Knipovich Ridge | collected 2010
GATGTTGGCTATCGTCTTCCGGATGTAGCTTTCAAGGTTTCCCTTTTCTGGATCGAAGTTCTTGAGAACAGAGATCGATACCTCTCCGCGGTGTTTAGCTGGGATCTCAAGATCGTCGAGGGCCTTAACGAGATCCGCCTCTTTGATTCCTGGCGCCGCTTTTTTAAAGAGATCTCCGGACAGCTCATCGTCAATCCCAAGCTGCTCAGCGGCTTCTCCAAACTCCGGAGGAACTGAGGCACGGCTCTTCATTACTACCTTGCCTTTTTTTCCTGCCGGCTGCGTGCCGGTTATGTGAACATACCCCTTGTCTTCCTTCCCTATCGGGCCGTATTCGGTATTAAAGCCTGCGGCCGCGGCCTTCCTCGCTGCGGTCAGTGTGCCCTGGTACTTGGGAACGCTCATCCAGCCAGCCTCATTGAATCCTTCCGGGTACTTCCCTTTAGGTTTGACTACTGGCTCTTTCTTGATGAGGGTAGGCTCCTCTTTCTTCGGCTTGACCTCTTCTTCTCTCTTTAGCTTGAACTCCTCAGGCTTTTTTAAGTCCGGATATTCAGCAAGGACTTCTGGGGGAACTAACTTCCCTTTTGAGAGGGCCTGTTGAATTAGGTATTTATGCGGATCTTTAATTCCAGCTTCCGGAACTTCATGGGATGGTTTTATCTCAAGTTCTCTGCTGGCTGTACCAATTTCTCCGTGTTTATTAATTAAGGCATCTACTGTAGTTGGTTCATCTTCTTCCCACAAGAGATCTTTATATACGCTGTCTTTCCTTGCAATTCGAATTCGAGGGAGCTCAACCCCCTTTCCCTGTGCAAAACTTCTAGCCTTAGGTAGGTCACTCCAAAATTCATTAAGCGCATCTGCATTGTCCTTTCCGATTCCCCTGAAGATGTAGACAGACTCAAACTCTTCTTTTGTCATTTCCCATGGTTGCCTTGCTGCAGCAACATCTTTCTCAACAATCTTCCTCATAGCCTCTTCTTCCGGGCTTACCACCGGCTCTTCGGGAAAGCCTTTCTCCGCATCTGCGCGTCTCTTTCGCATGATCTCTTTAACTCTGGCCATCCCCTCATCCAGTCCAAACTTCTCAGCCTCTTCCGGTGGGATTAGCTCAACGAGCTCTCTGACTCTCTCTGCTTCGGCTGGACTTAAGTCTGCCCCTCTCCCGGCCTCTATCTCATCCAGAATGAAGTTATCAAGTTGTTCATCGAAGAACTCCTGGGGAACCTCAAGCTCTTCGCCAGTTGTGACGTTCCGGAACTTTGCTACGGCTGTGGCATCAGCCATATTCTCCAGCACGTTCATGAGATCCGCATCGTTCTCGATGTTTGGAAATTCTACAGTTGCGGCCTGCGCGTGGATGTCTAAAGGCTGGCCGGCCTTCCGAATCAAGTCAGGTGGGAGGACCTGCTTAAGAGCCTGAAAGTTGTGATCCGGTGTCGGCCTGACCCCTCCAGCGAGGTTGAGGAACTGATATAGTGGGTTTGTAAAAACCTTCGCCTTTCTCCCCACCGCCAGTGTCGGGATCTTTGCCTCTGGAAGAGCAGCTGTTGGCTTCCAATCAATCGCCTTTATTGGAGCAGGGGCTACGGGCCCAGCTGTCGGGATCTTAAAATTATACGTCCACCCACCCTCAGGCTTCGGCGTGACATCAACTACAACTGCCGGCACACCCTCTCTGCGTGCGCCTACGGGCCGTTCGGGAGGTGGCGCTGCCTCCTGCCTTGCTGCAGCGGTCGGACGCACAGGAGGGGCCTCAGGACGCACAGGAGGAGGTTCTGTGGGGGGGGCCCCGGCCCGGGGACGTCGGCGAATGCCTGGAGGTTCGAACCCGGGCTCATATAGGGGCAACAATTCTGGGTCCCTCAAGATATCTGCAAACCTTGGTTTTCTTGGTTTTCCGGTAAGGTCTCCGATTTCTGCGAGTGGTTTAGCAGGGTCAAAACCCTCTGGAGCCATCCATCCTTTCTTCGCTGCTTCCTTCCATCCCCCTTCCGCTTTGAAGAATTCGAGGATCCTCTCTTCTTCTGGGGTGAGCTTAATCTTGGGGCCGGTAGTAGACATCCCGTTTCCCCTAAATTTTATGAAGAGATCTCGCATCTGCTTAGCGGTGTAGGGTTCAGTTCCAGGAGGATCCAGGATGGCATCCCAGTTCACGTTCTTATAGAACTTTGCTGCACGGTTATACCGGACGATCTTCAGGACCTGTTGTGCGGTGAGATTTAAGCCCTCAAAGGCCGTGAAGAAAAGAACGCTGGGAGGGACCTGCTTTAGTCGGTTTAGAACTCCCTCATCCTCTGGCTTTGCTGCTAATCCTACACCTATGCCGGTAAGCTCAGCTCGTGCCAAAGCCTGGAGAGCCGGAATCTTTGATACACCCTTTGCTACGGCTCCGGCACCCTTTAAAATTTTACTAAACGGGACAAGAGATCCAACGAATTCCCCGGTTTTCCTAAGTCCAGCAGTCAGGGGTGTATATCCGACTATATCCTGGAGCCTCCTTTTTTCCTCTGCGTCATACTCTGCAGCAAAACCCTCAACTCCAGAGATTTTCTCAATCATCTTAATTGGATCTATGTTTCCAAACGTCAGTCCCTTCAAGAGGCCACGAGAAACAATAGCATAAGTATCTAGACTCCCTGCCTTCAAAAGGAAAGCATTGTCTTTGACTCGCTGCCACCACGAAGGAGGAGGACCGTAGTCAGCTGGACGATCGAGGATCTCTTGTGGCCGGCGTTCGGGTGTGGGAATTTCAGGACCCGGAGTTAGGAGAGGAAGCCCTGCGGCGACTTGCTCTCGAGTAGGTGCGCGTGGATCCGTGACTGGAACCGGCCTGATTAATTCCTCTTCTGGTATTTCCGGAGCCTTAAGAGACAGGCCCTTGTTCTGCAAAAACCTTGCAAAGAGCTGTCCACGAGACGGCTTCTCTCTCTCTTGTTCTAAAACAGATGGTGGCTTTTCAAATTTCCAGCTTCCTTCCGCAAAACGCTTTGCCTCTTCTTCTGTTTTAAATTCAAAAATTTCGTCTCTCTTTTCGGCTAAGGCAAAAGCCGCTCTCCCCGACAACTCTATCCAATCCGCAGGATTTGGGGTTGGATTAGTTGGATCCTTAGGAAACAAGGTTGGGTATGCAAAATTATCCATCTGCTCCAAGAGAACTGTAGACTCGGTTCCGTCCGGATTTATTCTTGCTACAGGTCGTATATCACGGACCTTTTGAGTAGCCGGCGTAACCGGGTCCGTGACACCTAAAGATGGAGTAATAGGAGGAGTGTCCAGGAGTCCCTTTCCCCTTAGGAACTCTTCAAACGCGGCCAGATCAACGCCCTGTCCATTCATTTTATGATTCTCAAGAACTCCATGGCCAACCTTCGAAGCTCAACCTCATCTGTTATCCCAGTTTCCTCCTTCGCAAAATCCATATATGCCCTGATTGTAGCCTCCATTGTTTCGGCTTCAGCGTCACTTACGGCCGGCGACACAAGGCCTCCACCCTCTTCCGGTGGTCTCTCAATCTCGGCTGTATTCCTGACCGTAGTGAGGAACCTGATATCTCCGGAAGAGAGAGTCTCTCCCTGGATCAGCTTAGCCCGGATCTGTCCGAGATAGGTAAACGCTGCGCCCCGGTTTTCTGAGGAGAGTGGATCCACCAGCTTCCCGGAAGAGAAAAGCCCTTTCAACCTGTCGCTAAGCTCCCCACCCTTAACTCCCTCTCCTCTAAGGAAGTCCTCAATGTCCGTGACGAAGGCCAGCCATTGTTTTTGTTGCGCTTCAGCTGGCGCCCTGGCAGCCGCACCGGCAGATGTCAATGCGGTCAGTTTTCCAGTCTCAGCTGTGGTGCGCTTGATATCAATCTCCTTATCCCGAGCCAGTTGATCAATCCTCTTCAATGCGGCATCGTTAAATTTACCGACTTCTTCTCGGACAGCCTCCTCTGAGAATAAGGTAAACGCCTCTCGAAGCATTTCATCTGAGGGGACAGTATTTGTTACCTTAGCCCTGGCGAGGGCGGATCCAATTTCCGCCATTCGAGAGGTCCTTGTGTCTAGGCCTTCTGCTTCTGGTGGGAGCTGTAGTCCATATGTTTCAGCAGTAGGTTTAGCTCGTTTTATAAACTGCTCAGACGCATAAGGAAGACCCTCTGTCTCTCCCTGTAAAGATCTAAAAATTTCCCTAATAAGATTGCTCACCCTGGCACGATCGCTTGTGCTTATATCGTATTTCTCTGATTCCTCAAGCTGCTGCATAAATCTTTTTAGATATGCTTGCTGGCTGTAGTCGACGTATCCCTCCCTCTGCCGCTGCTGGAAGAGCATCGGGAGATATTGCGCCAAAAACCTATTCATACTTTCTTGGATTCCACCTTGCTTAGGCATTACAGTTGTCCTCCTGTCCGGAATCCTCCTGGTGTTCTGGCCGTCTGGCTGGCTAGTAACCACGGAAGCCAATCCATCATGCCTCCACCTCCACCCTGATTCCCCATCAGCTGAGTTAAGATAGCGTTCCAGTATTGATTACCCTGGCCTCCCATGGAGCCACCTAAGAGTGCTAGGAGTGAGTTTATAGAAGCCTGACCCTCAGACCTTCTGGCACCACTGAGGATCTCTGGGATCTGCTCACCCTGCATGAGGGTGCCAGTTAAGCCCTGAACCATGCCAGTTGTCCCCATGAGTTCACTAAATCTTCGGTCGAGCTCGTCAATCCCAAACTCTCTCCTAATCTCAGTCTCCCGTCCACGAGTCTCTCTTTGAATTCTTCCAGCTTCTTCGAACTCAAAGCCGGATCCCAAGAGACCTCTTCTGGCCAATAGGTCCTGACTGGACTGTAGTCGGCCTCGCTCTCCGGATTTCACGCTTTCGATTGCATAGTTGATAACCCCCTGCCTTTCTTGTGGAGTCAGCCCCCTGGGATAATCAAGGAGCTGGTTTGCCCTCTCTTGGATCCTGGCTAATAATCCCTGCAGACCCTCGCCCCACTGGAACTCACCACCGAAACCTCCATCTCCATCTCCATCTCCATCTCCATCTCCGGCTCCTGGGCAACACCAGGTCTTTCCTTCGTTATCCTGTTGCCTAACAAAGTTTTTCCTGCAGACGGTATCGAAGGTTTGTCCCTCCGGATCCAGGGTATTTACAAACGCTCCCTTCGAAGGGTTCCAAACCATGTGTCCTTCCCACTCTGAAGATCTCTCAGTCCCAGGGACCTCGCCCCATGGAGCTTTACCTTGGCCGGCTCCACCGGCAAACCCCACTTCAGAAGTGAGCTCGTATCCACCACCGCCGGAACAAGGATTTCCGCCGATAACTTGAGAATCATCACAACACCAAAATTTTCCGTCGGCAGCTTTTTTTATGGAAAACCCCTCTTCGCAACGGCTGGATCCAAATGGCAGCTCATGGCCACTCCCGTCACAGGGGCCCACGCCCCCAACGCCATCATCATCATCTTCGTCTTCATCGTCGTCTTCTTTAGGGCAGCACCAATGATCAGCGCCAATTATCCTGTCTGTATATCCTTGCCGGCATCTAACTCCAGCTTTTTTCGGCAGCAGGAACCCTCCAGAACAGGGGGCCACGCCCCCAACTTCATCGTCGTCATCAATAATTCCATCACCATCTCCGCCATTACCGGTACTGCAATCTTTTAGGCATAACTGGAATTCCCGCTCGACTCTTTTTCGCGCTTCTGACAGTTCACCGCCTCGAACACCACGGAGATCCCTCATTGCCTGACGGCGCGCATCCCTACAAGATTGAAGGCACTGCGGATCTCTGATCCCCCCACCACCACCGTCCCCTCCATCACCACCATCGTCTGGCTGTGAGGGATCCGGATCTGAACATTGGACGGCTCCGCTGGGGCATGGTTTACGGCTATAAAACTTCCTTAATTCTCCGGCTACCCACTTCTTACAGCAGTATAGTCGAGTCGTTCCACCCGATACTGGAGAAGGGTCTTCTAGACCTGTAAAGGGACCTGGTATTCTTGCCATGGTGTCCTCCTATATTCGTATTCTTCTTCTCGTTCCACCTGTTCCAGTTGGGGCCGACGCCAGCATTTCCATGATCCAATCTGTATTAGGTGGTTGCCGATCGGCTGGCCATCCCCATCCGGCCGTCTGCCCTAGTTGGCCCATGACCGCCTTAAATGCAGCCTCGCTCATCTGTGGGAGGTATGGGTTTTGGAACGGTGGCTCGACCCCGAGCGTTCCCATTTGTCGCTGCAGATCCAAGGCGTCTGACAGCGGATCCTCTTCTTTCTCGAACAATCCACCGAAGATTGAGAGAAGAATAGGAACAATCACAGACCAGGGCATCCCGGCTATGCCGGCCGCACCTGCTCCTGCGGCTCCTGCCCCAGCGGCAGCTGCGCCTACCCCTGCGGCTCCTGCCCCAGCGGCCCCTACGCCGGCTAACCCTGCAATTCCAGGTCCTGCTCCTATTAATAATGGTAATGGCATTTTATCCTCCTATTTCCATCCTTACTTTAGAATAAACTCTGATTCTTGGCCAGTTAAATTCAGGCCATCTCTGGAAGTTCTCCATAAGTATCTCTTCGTCATCTATCACCTTAACTTCAAGAACCTCGAATGGAAAACAACACCAGACTAAACGCTTTCCTGCCATATTGGATTCATTGAGAACGTGCCAAAGGGATTCATTTAACTCTTCAACATTCGCTTGCCTGAATAAAACCTTTCCATTTAGTACGACTTCTATTCTACCGCTAAAAGAACCATCTTCATTGGTCCCCAATTCTGGCCAACCTGAACCTAACGCAGCGTCAAATCCGTTCTCATAAAATCCCTGGATTGTAGAACATCCATGCTGTTCTGAAATGAATGGACGTTTCTCAAACTTATCCCGGCCAAACCATCTTTCCTGGCCTTCGGGACATAAGGGGCAAAGATGTTTGGTTCCATCAGAATTATATCTCCCCACATATTCAGCATGGACAAAATCAGACAGAGATGAATCTAAGATCAAGTCATCAGTATATTCAAGAATTTTATCACCTACCATCATGTTGAAATCTGCTACCTTATGAGCGATATCATCCCTGCCATAATGAGCAGCTTCATTTATAGGCTGTGCTTTTGGTTTGTAATTCTGACCATAGACTTCCCTGAGGTTTCCTAAGCATCTTTCTGTAAAGGATAGAACAACTGGCTTCGCATTTTCATCATACTTATTCGCCACACTGTTTATGTTTCCATCTAATGAAAAGATGTGGTCATTGTATCTGTCCATAAACAGGATAGGCATAAAATCCATGTCGTATTTCAGGCAATACCTAGCTAATTTCTTAAACTGTTTATCGAATTTAGGGTCAGGCTGATTAAAATCGACTCGATAAGTTTCAACCAATTTCCAGGGGAGGCATTTAAAGGTGTAAGCATTAGACTTTCCGGGATCTCCTACCCAACAAAAAGAACGGACACAGCTCACTCCAGCATCTGAGGTTTTCTTGAAGAGTCCGTCCAGGTCAGCCTCAGGATTATTCATCATCCAAGGAAGGAGGCCAATCCATCCTATGTGATTCTCCAGATATTTCGTTAGTGCCTCGCCTTCACTAGGATCATCATATTTCATAGGGTCAATATAAAGCTGAAGTGCTTTTCCTGCAATCTTAGGCCATGCGAAAACCAGCTTTCCGTCAACCCAATCAAAGGAAGATCCAGAATTCTTAAATCCATCTCCAAGTTTATCAGGAGCGCTAAAAGGATATGGCGGCTTGCTTCCCCTAAGAGAGAGGAACAGTGAATCTCCATCAAGGAAAAAGTAATAAATACAACTACGACTATCGACCCACGTGGTCAGGTAATCAGCCTTAAACGGTAAAGAACCGCCTCCCCATTCATTCATAATACCTCCTAAAAATTAGCTCCAAAAAATATAGCATTTCCACCAACTACAACTACATCCTCCGCATACATATTATCAATGTAGAACGTATTGTCGGCATCGGCATTTACGATCGTTATGATGATCGAGTCAATGGCGTCCTTATTGGCATCTGACACCCCAGAAATATCCCACGTTACAGTTTCCCATCCTCCTGCACCTACTTGAGTATGCGTTTTCTCTGACGTTGTGCCACCACTATCATGTATCCCAACTTTAATATTTGCGCCTGTCCGAGAAGAATAGATATCAAACTTAATAGTCTGAACCCCAGTAAGATCAATTGTCGGACCGACTGTTCTTGTCAGGGTATCATTTAAGCTGTTTGTTTGATCAGCGAATCCTTTTAAAGAATAGGAACCTTGTACTTTTATTGCATTTTCTGAGTAACATTGTAAAACAAGCGACTTTAGATAAACCCTAAAAAAGAAGTCCTCCGCATAATTTGACCAGCTACCACTATTTTTCCGCTCCTCATCCCCATCTGCATAACTTCCAGGAACTTTGGCTTGCCATCTAAAATTATTTGATACGTCTCTCCCGCCACTTCTTGTCATAACAATATGATATGGAGTTCCGCTACTTAGTTGAAATGGAGCAGGGAATTCAAAATCAATCCAAGCTGCTCCTCCCGGAAGTCCTGCCGCTGAAATTGTTTTCGTAGCATTTGCATGGACTAATGAACCAGATGGAACGCCAGCATTATCTGTTTCTATTCTACAGATAACATTATCTGTTGGATTTCCATTTTTATGCGCCCTAGCAGCTATTTTCGAACACCAAATAGCCGCTGTGGGTTGGAATTCCTGCGCCAATGATTCATTCGTCCCACTACCACCCTCAACATTGTAGGCAGTCGAAGCAAGTAAAGGATTATAATCAATATGCAAACTTGCTGCGCCAAATTCTTCACTTGTAACATACGCAGACTGAGCCGCACCATCGTTGGCATATTCCATGTAATCTAATTCTGTTGCCATATTTATTCCTATTGAAAATCTAATCCGGCTTGGCCAAAATATGAAGTGCCATCGTAATAAAATGAAACAATATCGATTTCCCCACCTCCAGAACTCCACGTTGGTTCTGTGCCAGCAGTAGGCCACTTGACGGTGGCTGGCCATGTTGGAGTCCTGCTGCCGCCGCCATCCTGCTTAAGAACTAAAAGTAAATTACATGGATTTGAAGGTGCTGTGAAAGTAAATGTGTCATTCTGTGCGCCATATGTAAAAAAGAATTTGTTCCCAAGTTTCCAATCTATCGTTGTTGTGCCATCTCCCGTTGCAGTTTGTTGAGTAAATCCAATCGTGTGCGCCCCTGCATCCATTTCGCCACCGAGTTCAGGAGTTGTGTCTGTAACAATATTAAGCCCTGTGCAATTAGTTAAAACACCAGACGAGGGAGTTCCTAAAGCTGGAGTAACCAAAGTCGGAGAGGTAGCCCTAACTGGAGCTCCAGACCCTGTTGCCGTTGTCCAGACCGGAGCTGCAGCTCCTCCGCCAACGAGGATCTTCGTCGTGGCTCCTGCCCCTAAGGCTGCCGGGTCTGCACCTGCTACTCCATAGATAAGCTGTCCAGCGCCCAATGCGGCCATCGGTGTTATTGCCCCGGCTCCAGATCCAAGTAAAATCCCATGATCAGTCAGAGTTGATGCGCCGGTTCCCCCGTCAGCCACAGGGACATCTGTTCCATCTGCCCTGTAGATGTATTTAGATCCAATCGTAACGGCTGTCGGGATGTTTGTCCCCCAGGCCGGCAAAGCTCCAGCTCCTCCACCTACGAGGACCTCTGTAGTGGCTCCTGCAGGAAGAGTCTGGTGAGCACCCGTGGCCGTTGTCCCAGCAGCCAGGAGGGCATAGGCAGTGGTGGAGGTTGCTCTTCCGGTACCGCCATTTGGAACGGTTAAAGGCAACGCAACAGGGAAGCTGGTAACAACCTGCCCAGAAGTATCCATCATAGAGAACCGCTGGCCATCAAAAACTAAGGCATACCCAGCGCCCAAAGACACAGCGACCGGCAGGAGGAACTTATCGTTGCCACCATTGGCTGGATCCAGCTTGAAATTTACCGTCGCTGCGGCTCCGGCGGTATTCACAAATGTTGCCGAAACGACAGAAATAGCAGCTCCAGCAGTATAAATGACGGTGTTCGGGGTATTGTTCAAAGTCCCGGTATAAAGATTTGTGAACGTCGTCCCTACTAGACCGTGGATCGAACAGTCGATTACAGCGTTAGTGTCAGACCAGGCTTCTAGGGTATCTGTAATATCAAGACAAATCACAATATCCTCCTCATAATGTCCCCAGTACTGCGGCGATCGCAAAATCTAATCCTCCACCGGTATGAGTATGCCCCGGATCCACTCCACTCGTCACGTTGGCTCCTATAAATGTGCCGGCCGTAATTGTAAAAGCACCAGCGTTCCAATTTGCAGTCAGTGGTTTTGTCCCATCCTGCCTTAAGTAGATCTGATTAAATATCGAGGATTCAACTGGTATAGTAAAATGGCTATCGCTCGTCCCCTCAGCGTAGAGAACCACGGTAGTTGGGGACCCACCTCCCAGATTTGCGTAAAATTTCAGCACAAGGATGTCCGTTGCGTCCAGATCGGTCTCCACTGAAGTCGCAGCGTGGAGCTCGAAAGCCACGTTGGATGTAACTGGATCTGAAATTTCAGACGTTGTGATTAAAGTTTCTGCTCCACCGGGATCTGTTCTACTGTAAAGCTCCCAGTATATCCTGACTGATCTCGTCCCGGCCGTTCTCTCTGCATGGAAATGGCAAGAGAATACCCCGGACTGTAGAGCATGGATTCCAGGCTCTCCGGAAATATTCGCAAAGTTCACTAAGGCCTGGTCAGATCCACCACCCAGAGGGCCCGTAGAGAAGGAGCTCTCAGCCTCTTCGGTCTCATTATCATGCATCTCATAGTATATGCCTCCGATGGCATGTGCAGCATCAGTAAGAAAATAATCGAACTCGACATTAACAGACAGGTCAACATATTCTTTCGTCGCAAAGTGAGCATGCTCTGTCGGCGTGACTCCACTCACGACACCCTGGAAGACATAAGCGCCAGAAGGAAACGTCCCGGGTTGGACATCAGAGGCATTGATTAAGCGAAATAATAGCGCTGTCTCTCCGTCGTTTACGATCAAAAACTTTCCGACCTGATCAACGTATGATGCCGGCGTATCAGAAAGATCAATGAACCTACCACCCTCAAACGCATCCTCAGCCAGGTGGATCTCGTGGACCATTCCACGCTTAAGGACCTTATCCCTAGAGAGCTTTTCCTGATCTCCCTCTTGGATGAAGTCCTTCCAGTTGTCGACCATCAGTCTCCCTCCGCAGTATGCTGCCAAAGCTGTTTCCGGAAGAACGCATCCCACCCAGAGACGCGGACCTCTCCACCGGTGTCCTCATTGTTTACAAATTCAAATGAAACGTAGTACCCAGGGATCCGAAGATCTTGCCTGGCCAGGATCTCGTTTCTTATCGTCGGCGTGGTGGATGGTGTATTGCCGGCAAAGCTCAGCGCGACAACTGCCGTCTTATTAAAATCGGCATAGATATTTACGGTTAAAGTCTTGTTTTCCGGGAGAGCGTACTTAAGGAAGAGTCTCCGGAGGATATTCCAGGCTTCTCTCTCCCCACTCACGTTGATCCAACCGGTCCGCCAGCTTGCAGAAATGTTCGTTCCATCATCGTTATACCCGGATGATTGGATGTAGATATTCCCTTCGCTGGTTCCCGTGAGGAACAGGAGTCCGTCGGCCTTAGTCTTGGTACTCATGAGAAACGTCAGTTTTTCAGGGAAGGAATAAATAAAGAGAGATCTCCTTAGATAGTTTACACCAACTACTTTGTCAGGTTCAGTTTCGGATCCAGTTGGTATGGCCAACCAGTATTCCCCATCTTGAAAATTATGAGATCCCACTATTTTCTCTAGAGCCTGATCATTTATCGTGGCCATTGTTGTCTCGACAAGGTCTGAAACCAAGGGAATATCCTGGCCTCTATAACAACTATTCCCGTTGAATACCTCGATCCCATACTGAGACTTCCATAGCATGAATTTATCACAAACCGCCACGGACCAGGGGGAATCCGTCCCTATGTCCTGTGGCATCTTCTCAACCTCGTAATAAGTGGCACCCATCTTCGAAACCCGGTGCATCGACTCGGCCTTAAATACGTATAGGCGATCACCAAAAGCCTTAATCTGTGTAATCACAGCAGACTCCCGAGCTCTTACCTGAATGAAATTCGTTGATGCCATCTCTTCAGATGTTCCTGTGTTTGTTCGGTAGAGGAAATTAGGGTGCTCCTCAACTCCAGCTATCCACAGCCGGTTATCCCAAACTTCCATGTACTTTCCGAGTGGAGGGACACCACGATCGTAGCTTACCTCGTCTCCACCGAGGAGGGTGTCATCGTTTATGTCGTCCTCATAGGTTGTAGTCGTATTGTCGTCGATATCATCAAGCCAGTAAAAAGTGGATCCGCCAGCCGTGGTCCTGTAAATCCTCCGCGTATCACATTTAGGATCCGGAGATATCGGGATTGACGAGAGATCGAGCTTTTCTCCGTCCGGATAGACGATGGTTGACTCAGGGCTCGGATTGCTTTCAACCGGATAATTCCCGGATCTGTAATAGGTCACAACGTACAGATAACCACCAGTTAGGGCCCATCCGAGGTTTGCCTCATAGCTCAGATCCGGCAGGACGGCCGTATTGAGATCTATGGATCCAAAACCGATCGTAACCCACACTGATGCAGCCACGTTCGTTCCAGAGAAGCAGAGCAGATTTAAGGCATTTCCACCGCCAGAACCATCAGATACAATCTTAAAGACATTCGTATCCTCGTAAGTTACCGTATACGTAGAAGCCCCGGCTGCATCGAGCCGTGTTTTTATCTCAGCAGCCAGCGCTGCAGGAGCGTAAGATGCGTTTGATAATGTCGCCGTCAACTCAGCCCCATCCGTTTCTTCGAAGTCCATTTTATTATTTGTAGCATCTATAACGACATTTCCATCGGCCGTAGCAGTCAGGGCCGAAACCGGCGGCTGTAATCCAAGTGTATACACCGTAGACCCCTCAACGACAATCATTTCATTTAATGCAACAATCAGCCGGCCATCGTCAAATACGACACCAGCCACAGGGCGATTGATCACCTCGCTTATAGAGGAGATCTCTGTGTACGTGTTTGTTGAGAGCTCTCTCCGGTGGACTTCACGGTATTTCCCCCCATAGAGCTCACCCTTAAACTCAATAAGGTCTCCATGGCCATGACTGGCCGGAGCAGCATTCGTGGTGATATTTATCTCAGAAACGAATTCTTCAGCCTGGCTATCCCAATACCAAATCTGATAGCTCCGTGCTGCAGCCCAATTTTTAAAAGATGAAACAAACATCTTCCCATCATGAAAAGCCTCCCCCTCAATACACCCCATGACCAGAGATCCATTCACCAGGGTCCAAGTGATCAAATCCTCAGAAGAATAGATCTTATTGTCATTCCCGTCTGGATTCGCATCTCCAGCATAATCAAGTTTTTGGGTAATAACCCAGGCTTTTCCACCGAATTCATAGTAAGAGCAGATCCCATAATCATCGGTTCCGGTGCTATCATAAATCTTATTAAACCTATCATAAAGAGTCGCATTGAATCTATGTATCTCCCAAGTCCACTTTCCACCACCATCCTTTGTGGTCACAGCAAGATGGAGGTCGTTGTTCCAGGTAAAAAACCTAGCCAGCCTATTCCGGATGTCAGAGATAAAGAGTTGGGCTGACCCTGTTGGCAATTCTCCGGCTCCGTCATAATTTGAAATTTGACTGTAGGCATTTCCATCGTAGGAGTAGACGGTATACCCACCAGTCCTGTAGGTTAAGATCCAAAGTTTCCCATCCCAGCTATGGAGGGCAATTGTTGTCATTCCTCCGTAGGGAGCTGGCAGCTCTTCGTTGAAGACTCCATCGTACCGACAAACCAACTCGTCGGTCGCTCCGGATCCCACGAGACCAAAGAAGATTTCATCGGCAAACACGCCCGTGCACTGCCCCTGGTTTTGATTCGGACCAATAGTGGGGGTAAACGTGTCCAATACCGTCCAAGTATCTCCATCTAAAGTCTGTAGGATCTGGATCGTGGTTCCTGAATTATCGGCCAGGATACAGAGTTTGTCTTGGTAAAGAAAGGGCGCACGGATATCTACATCATAGAAAGTATCCGTATCGTGATATTTCCTTGTCCAGGTGTAGATATCCTCCCGGACAACGACTTTGCTCCTGGTGATAATAACAATCTTTTCGTTCCCGTCCGGATCTGTGTATTTAAAGATCCCCCTGATCGGTTCGCCAAATGACGCATAAGCGGCATCAAGCACGTCGTACCCCAGCCGTTTTACGCGACTCTTCCCATCCCGGTCGACCTTCCAGTTGAGGCTCTCCATGGCATCCCGGAGAGGAATTTCTGATGGCAGGGCCAGCTGGTTTAGAGATCCCCCTTGATCCCAAGAGGATAGCTTATTCTTGAGCAGCTGTTCAGGCATTTAGGTTACTTGCTGTCCGCCTCCCTGTATCCTCGTTACGCTTGCCCCCTTGCCAGGCTGTGGCCCTTGTGGGCTTGAGAAGAACATTTGCGTTCTCTGCAGCAAGGCCTGATATCTCCCTTCGACTCCCTGGGATCCAGACTTATCTCTTATTCCCCACTGCCTAAGAACATCAAGAGCTACAAGATCGTGAGTATTCCGTGGGAGCTCAGGAGTATCTGAGTCCTGACTAAGATCTGGGATCTTCCGAAAGTAGTTACCGAGCAACTGAGATGCAGCCGCAGCGTTTGGGATCCCGACAAAGTAGATCTCGTCGACATCCTTGTATCCCCAATACAAGACATCCTGTGGTGCCACCTCAGCTCCAACTGTCTCATAGAGAAAGTTGTCAGATGGATTCAAGTAGATCAAAGGTTTCCTCTTCTCTCCAGTCTCGTTTTGAAAAATACCTTCGAACATGAGAAAATTCTGGACATCGATCGCGTAATTGGCTGCGTAATTAATAAAACCGGACAGGTCTGTGGCAGCAAATCCGATCACACTCCAAATTCCATTGGCGACATTGGTTCCCGAGCTGCAGAGTAGTCCTAACGTAGCATCGTTGGCGATCCGGAAAACTTTCCCGGAGTACGTAATTGTGTAGGCTGCAGCTCCGGCCGCTGTCATTTGAGTGTCGATTTCCGCTGCCAGTGTTGTCGGGGTGTAGGTCCCGGCCGTGATCGTAGCCGTAAGCTCTCCGGCACCCTCATTGAAGTCGAGCTTTTGGTTGGCCGTGGTGATAACGATGTTTCCATCGATCCCAAGGTCTGAGGAAATATTGTAGTCCTGCTGGCTTTGAACCAGCGTAATCAACACCCGTTTCCGGAAATACCAGGGCATAAACTCCAGTAGTTCCATCTGGATGTTTTCCAGACCGGTATTGATGTGTTCCTTGATCTGAGTGTCAGTATAGAGTCCCCGAGGAGCCTCTGTAAGCTCATCGGCTAAGACTCTGACCCTATCTAGTATCGCTGATCTAATCATGGAGCCCTCCGTAATTTAAAGAGGAGGGCCGGGGTTCGACCCCCCTCCTATTTCCTGTCTTTAACTGTCGTCTTCTTGACCTCTTGTAGGCCCTTGGGAATTTCCTTCACGAGTTCCCTGATTTTGAGGCATGCGTCCAAAACCCTGTCATCAACCTTTCCGTCGTCATGTAGGCGAGTGACCTGTTTGTCCAGGAAGAAGACCTCGGATTTCGAAAACTTAAAAACCTTCGGCCAATCCGTAAATTGCTCGAACTTCTCAAACTCTTTGCTGCTGCATTTGTCGCAGCTGAGTTCAGTGAGCTTAAGATCATCGTAGGGATCTTTAAAGACGGTCCCACATTTTTTACACCTGAGGAATCCTCCCCAGCGCGCTAGACCTAGCTGCACGTCCCTGTAGTTGATCTTTTCTTTCTCTGCTTTTGTGATTTTAATCTTCTCTGCGACATCCCTCTTTGCGATCCCATCGTCCAAATTGTACGTTGGGGGCAAGAGAGACATCGGGATAGCGATCCTCTCTAAAATCGTCAGCTTGAGTTCAAGTTCCATAAAAAACCTCCAGGCTTTATATTTACCATCCCGAAGGACAGTCTTTGCCTCTAATCATTCCTGCTCTAAGCGTATGTCGGCTTGTTCGCGTAAAGGTAGAGGTACTTGGCAGTGCCTCCAACATCAACTAGGATATCACCGCTAGGATTCGCACTCTTGTTGGATGAGTAAGTTCCGATCGTGGCTCCATTGGTTCCATCGGTATCCTCGAAGTCGAAGACATTCGTGATTGTACCGTTAAACGAAATGGCGTTGGTCCAAGATCCATTATCGGAATCAATGAAAATTCCGAATTCTCGCGTGATGTTGTAGTTTGAGCTGTTGAGCAGTATCCCATACATTGTGCCGGTAGCAGACTGTGAATTGTCCTGTACCTGCACGCCGACGATATTCCCAGACGCGGTGGCTCCATTGTCGATGATGAATCTAGAGACAGTCATGTCGACGACTGTGGTTCCAGATCGGCTCTTCGCCGTCATTTGCATCCCTTCGACAAACTGACTCGCGGATCCTGAATCACGAAGATCTGCCGTGATATCCAGGGCGCGTGTTCTTGCGTAGCCAGCGCTCGCAGACCTCTGCTTGACAGTGACTTTGAGGCCAGTGTCGGGATTCCCGTCTGTAGTGGTCATGGCATAAGAAGAGGATCTGCTGGCATCAATATTTAGGCATCCCTGCCTACTGGCTTTTGTCAGATCTGTAAAGGCCCCACCAAGTTCAATAATCTTGGTGTTTTCAGTCATGTCCATCTCAATCGAGATTGGACCAACCAGCTCACTGGAGGTTGTGTAGGCCGCAGTTCCGGATCCAGTAAAGATCGTGGACCGGCTCTGGCCACAACTATCAACCGTGCCGCTGATCGTCAACGTCTTTCCTGAGTCGATCGAGAACGATCCACCAGGTCGGATGATGAGGTGAACATTGGACGGAACTGTCGTGTCGTCAGAAATCGTCACGGCCTTTTCAACAACAATCGTGTTGCTGTATGTAGAGGCATACGTGATTGCATCCCCAAAAGATTCCCGAGAAAGACTGGCCATTATTCCAGTCAGGCTCGCGAAATTGTCAATATTATCCACCACTTTCTGATAGGAATCAGTGACGTGCTGGGTCCGATAAAGTTGTCCTGTGTGTTTAATTTGCATTGTTGTCTCCTGTTACTCTATTTTCAGGACGGCGTAGACGGTAAACGTGATAGTCGTTGTGGTAGTAAACACCCATTTAAGACTGAGTGTAGCCCCCAGATTGCCCGTCACGTCTTTCTTTTCGCTGGCGTCTACAGCTGATACAGCTGAGAACGCAACGAGGTCCTCGTACACGGTTATGTCGGGATTGGGATTTTTAGTCTGGATAGTAACGAGAACGCTTCCTGTGGTTGTGATGGCCGAGACATGAATAAAGAACGAGGCCGTCTTAAATCCAAGGACGGCGACTTCGTCTACCCCGTTGTTATTCCCAGTTGCTACCTTGGTTCCCTCGAAGACCTTAACGACTAGGCCGCGATACTTTAGTGTTTCCACCATGTTGTATAAATCGTTTTGACTCATTTTTTTTTCCTTGCTAGATAAAAGTTTCTGTAGTCCTAAACTTATGCGCCTTTTTACCTGCCTGGCTAAACCCGTCAAGTCTGCGTTTTTCAGCTGCGGCTGCTTTTTCCTGATGATCTCGATCAATATCCTGCAGGTGGTGATCAAGTTCTCCTGGATCGTACTTCATAGCAAACCTGTCTCTCTCGTAACGGACCTTCCGGAGAAAGTGTAGGACATCCTCATTAAGCGGCGCAAACTGACCATTCTTTGAGACTATATGCTCAACGACATACCCGTCCCTAAAGGCTTCCCTGGGTATGCCAAACGTGACAATCAACCACCGCCGTACTTTCTGGTGCCACAGTAGAGAGAGTCTTGGGTCTATAAGTTTAAGAGCCCGGATAAACCCCTGGGGGGCTATGGGCTCTGAGTAATCATTCAAAACTTCTATCATTAGCGTTTACGGCTCCTGTAGGTCCTCAATGCGGCCAAAGCCGGCCCTGAGTCCTGTTCCTAGATTCCCAAAGAAGTGCCCCTCAGAGACGTACTCATTCTTGTTCGCGACCTTCTGAAGAATATTGGACGCGTCGCCCTTTTCCCAGGTAATGAGATTAGGATTGAGAACGTGCATGATGAGGTTTTCGTTGGACAGTGCCATGGCCATCCCATCCGGGACGAACCTTTCAGAAACGACGGGGATTTCTCGCCCATCATAAATGAAGGGAAGTCCGGACCAGCCACCCCACATTACTTTCGTGTTGGGGAGTGTCTTATAGGAAGTCAAGAGACTGTACCAGACTCTAAAGACTCCCAGGGAAACCATGATAACATCTGTCATAGCATAAAGCTCTGTCCCCTGAAGCATCTGAATAAACAGATCCTCAACAAGGGGCCGAGTCACTCCTGAGTTTGTGTCCACATAAGCGGCCCAATCGGGATAGGTTGCTACGTCTAATCCCTGAAGACCGGCGCTATGTGGGACAGGGGGATCTCCGTCATCGATGATACCCATGAGGCCCATCATTTCGCCTTTTCCAAGGCCCGTGGCTGCGGTGTAGATATCTTCGTTCAGGATCCAAGCATCATCTGTCCAACTTTGCGCACTCTTGAGAGTGACCTGAGTTATTGAATCCTGACTGTCTACCTCCACGGAATCGACTTCCTGGACAGCCCCTAGATACACATCGATAACCCTCTTTTTCTTTATGAACTTTGTCGCATCTGCGTAAAAAGGATGATCGACGGTTAGTGTCGCGGTTGCGACCCCGGCGCCATTTGCTCGAGCAATCCGTCCGGATCCATCTGACATAAGCTGCCGACTGAGATCATCTGAGATTGAAACGAAAATCCCTTTCTTTTCAAATTCCATGGGACTAATAGGGGTCCCCATCCTTTCTGCGGCTTCGAGGGCAATACCATCAAAGTGCAGTGAAAACATCTGAGCCCTTTTGACATAGACCCGACTTTTTGCCGGATCTGACTCAGCGGCCATCGGATAACTGGAATTTGATGCAGCTCTATTTGACTGGGATCCAGCCATTAAGAGTTTCTGGGTAGCAAATTCGCCATGTGGCTCAATCTGCTCCCAATCCTTACGGATCTGATCAAACAGTTTTGAACGTGCGCGGATCTCCGAGATCACTCCCGGAGATATGAATTCGTTAAAAAGATCTGACTGTGTTGCAGCGTCAAACATATTTACCTCCGTTTGATTTAACTTTGTTTCGCTGCAGCTATCCTTTTGTTGACCATATCTGCTCCGGCGCGTGCATAATCCGCCATTCTCCAGTTCTTCCTATCCTCTGCATTCTTGGGGACTTTGACCCCTCCTGCAGAAGACCCGGAAGGTGAACTAATAGAGGCTTTTTCACGCTCCGATTTTTTCTCGAGATATTCCTTTACGGCAAGTTCCTTTTTTTCGTCAGAGAGATTTGCAAAATCAGGATCGGTCTTGATGTACTGATCAAACTTTCCTTTCTCTTCGTCCTGCGATAACTTCATAGCTGCCTCGACTTTATGTAAGGGTTTTCCGTCTTTGTCCTGCAGGGCAAGTAGGTCCCAAACCCTGCTCTCGTCGGCTAGTCCGTATGTTGGTTTCAGATCACCGATCTTCGTGTTGATCTCTTTGTGCTGTTCCTCAACGATCTTCCCGAGAAGTATCTTGTTTGTCGTCTCGAGCTGACCAACGAGTCCCTTAACGGTCTTTTGGATCTCAAGGTTCTCTTTTTTCAACGCGACCATACCCGGATCGGAAAAAAGCTCCTCATCTATCTCCGGCGCTTCCTCTTTGATTTTAGAGGCCGAATCTGACATAGTAAGCCTTCCCTCCTCGAGTGCCTTTTGAATTGTCCCGAGCATGTCTTGTCCTTTACTGAAGGCGCCAATCTCCTGCTGGAGTTTCTCTTCTGATTGCTTGATCTTGAGCTCCCGTTCATTCAGGTCCTTGCCCCTGGTATCACTATGATATCCCAGTTGGCCGTATTTCCTGAGTTTCTCGGGGTCTGTGACTTCGATCAGTTCCCCGTCAACGGTCATTGTAAAGGGTATTTTATCTCCCTCTTCATTGACGAAGTAAACGGCTTTGTGAGCTGGCGGTTTATCGCCCTTGTCGCCCTCTTTAGATAGCTGCGCATCCTTGCCGGTTTTGACATCAGCTTCCGCCGCTGCCTTTGCCGACTGTTTTTCAGTGAATTTTTTAAAACCATCAGAAACGCTAGAGGGTGAGGTGGCTTCTTTCTTTTCGCCGTCAACCGATTCTTTTATTTCTAATTCATCGCCCATAGTATATTACTCCTTTGGTTTATTTTTTTGGCTTTGTAGCCGTTGTGGTTTTCGGTTTTGTCGTTGTCTTCCCTGTTTCTGGAGATGGAGATGGAGCGGCCTCCATGGACGGGACCGATCTCGCCTCAGGCCTCACGGTCTCCACGGGAGCCTCTCCCTCATCCTCCTTCTTTGGGATAGGAGTCACCGGTACCTCACGACGAAAGGGAAGCGGCTTGACTACCGCCAGGACCTCTCGATCCGGGAACAGGTAATAAACCCCTCTTCCTGATTCATTCCTCTTTATGTGAGGGATCCCGTTGGACACGAGGACCATAATCTCCTCTCTTGTCATATTGAGAACAGCCATCAGCTGCTCTATGGTGAGCAAGTTTGCTCCAGTTTTTCTTCTTCTAGGCATCATACACCTCCTTGATTCATCATAGCCATTAAAATTTCCTCCGGCGTCGCAGCTGGATTAGTCCCTGCCGCCACAGGAGCCGGTGCACCCTCTACTGGTGCTCCCTCAGCTCCAGGGACCCCCTCCTCAACAATTTCTCCTGCAGGGGCCTCTGCCGGCGTATTTAGTAAAACTTTCTCTTCTTCGATTCTCCTCTCAATGTTCTCTCGGTTCTTTTGCTTTAGAGATTCGAAGTCTTCTGCTTTACGTGCATTATTGAAGGTCTTAAACATGATCTCATGGTTATCGTCCGGGTTTGTCTCTATGTAGACATCCTTGTACTTCATAATCTCGAGCTGTCGCGTAGCCTGGCGTTCATCAATAAGTTCATCTTCATAAAACTCCTCGACTGAACTTAGACCAAAAAGCTCAAGCGCCTGCCGGGGTTCCGTGACGAGCCCCTGCTCAATAACCACTCGAACAGCCTCATCTTTACGTTTTTTAGTGGTAAGAAAATCTACCCCCGGAGAAATCCTGACATCCGTATTCCCTCTGATCTCCGCTCCCTTAAAAAATGCAACGGTGCTGGTTTTGCTCTTGCCCATGGTTTTAACGAGTCTTTCCTCATCGTAGTTATCTTGAATGAGGCCAAGTCGATACTTCTGGGCCGCCATGAGCGCTGCCTCTTGTTCCTCGACCGCAGGGATAAGAACACTCTCGTCTTGCCCTCTAAGGCTCTCAAAAAGGACGTTAGAGGCCCTGGAGGCACGTTTTGGAAGCTGGGCATAGGAAGTCTCCCGGACTGAAGTTGTAGTCTCGATTTCCTGTTCTGAGTAATTCAGCATAAAGCCAAGAAAGTCTGGAAGCGGAGGAGGAGATTGATAATATGGAGCTCCCATTCTAGAGTTGTATGTTACATAATCAACACCCTTCCGGGTGAAGGCATCCTTATCTCCAGGTCTTAAAGATCCCCAGGGAATCATCCCCTTGATTTTCCAGTTCTTTACGTGGTCGTCGATCATGCTGCCGTACCGGTTAAGTTGCCTTTGGCCTGGCTGAGCGATCCTGATAATGGAGTCCCCTATCGGCTCATTAAGAATAGGGAGCACTCCAGTAATAGGGAAATAGGGAAGGTCATGCTTGGGCCCGGGTTTTACACCATCAGACAGCAACCAATCCTGACACTGGACCACAAATCGGCCCTTGTCATACCCGGGTGACGGCAGCTGCCAATATTCCTTCCGCACAGCGGTTTCTTCATCGGTTCTTTTAAACTCAGCTCTCTCAAAAAGCCCTGTATTCGTCTTATCTCTAGACTCAGGCTTAATTGATCCAGCCTCAAGCCCGAACTCTTTTTCAAGGTCCTCAACAGGAACTCTTTTTCCCTCTATAAACCACCTCCAGCCTTCCCTCGTGTTAGAAGTTGGATCCGGACGGCAGTTAAATGGATTCACGTAGTCGTAGTCCACGTCGCCATCAACCTCGATCATCTCTCCCTTTGTGTCGACACTATATCCAACAAGATCCTTATTCCACCATTCTTTCCAATAGCAGATCCCGGTTATGATGGCCCAGAGTTTTGATCGATCGACTTTGACTTGATAGTTCCTAAGCGAGTTTGTGAATTCGATAAAAAAGCTCCCGACTCTCGATGCCTTTACATCCTCCGGCTCTGCTGTGTTCGGGATGACCCGGAACTCGTATGGATACTTTATATCTCCCCAGATCTGCCGGACAAGTGGCGTGATCCGGTTGTAGACATTCTTTGACTCCCTTCCTGGATCCAGCTCTGTGATCAGCTGGCTAATATCAACAAGTTTGGACGCAAAGCTGTTCCAGTATGTATATTGATCTCCTTCCCACCAAGCAATATACTCTTCCCATTTACCATGAAAGTTTTCGATGAACGGATGAGTGGTCCACTGGTGATTTATAAAGTTAAGCGTCTCTTTTTGGCTGTCGTCCATCTTCTCGTGCTGAACCGGCTTAAATTCTTTTTTAGACTCTTTCTTAGGCATTTTCGGTCCTGTTAAAATCCTTCAGCAGCCTGCATGTTTGCCTGATCGGTTTTACTAAGCGTAGGCTTCTCTATGGGTTTACTGTTGATTTCTTTTTCCTTTTTGTCCAGCTCGAGCGAAAAGTCTTTGCCCTGCATGAACTCTGGATAATCTCTGGCCATAAGACGATCATGTAGCTCTTTTTTCTCTTCTGCATGAGCCTTTGTTAGAAAGTAGGCCAGAAAGCCGTTGCCGGCAATCGATACAATCAAACAAATCCCAAGAACAATAATGCTACCATCCATATTTATCTCCTAAAACATGCCTGAAATCTGTTGTGCCAACCGGCCGCCACGCGCTTCCCGGAGCTCTCTTTCAAATTGTTTTTTAGTCTCATTGTCTGTGACTGGAGCAAATTCAGAAACATCCGACTTCACGGGGACTGTTTTTATGTCCAGGTGATAGGCGACAGTATCCAAGATGTCGACTCCTTCGTCCTTTCCCTTGTAGTAATCCCTGTACTCTTCCTCGTAATCTTTAAGGCCAGCCACAGAAAGGATTTTCCCCTGCTCATATTCTGGAACGAGCCGGCCGATCCTCCGGTGCCGTGGTCGTCCCCTGATCTCGATCTCCCAAATGTATATATCCGGATCCATCTCTTCTACGAGCGAGGCGAGGAAGATCCCGTACTTCTCTTTTTCAACGCCGACAAAAGTGATTGGACGTCCCTGCTTTTCCCTTTGGACGAGGACTTCTTTCATCCACTTGTAGGCGTTCATGGGCGTGAGCTTTCTTTTTTCCGCCAATGAAATATATCCCCGGCCTTTCTCATCCCAATCCATTATCGACATTCCAACGTAAGAGCTCTCTTTCCTGGTCGTGCCGGCCATATCCAGGACCATGTTGCTGATAAAGTTAAACGGGAGCTTTTCGTAATGAACCATCCACTCCGGCCTCAGGACAGTTTCTTCATCCGGGATAGGCTGGAGGTCGTACATTCTCGAATAAACGTAGATCCCCTGTTTTTTTCTTTTCCTGAGCAGGTAGGTATCATCGATCTTTTCCGGAAAAGCCAGGTTCCCATCAGCATCCCTCGCCGTACAAGAAAAAACCTGATAGCCGGAGTCTGTGGTAAAAATATTAGCAACCTTGTTTTTGATTCTTCGATAATCGAAATGAAAACCTTGATCGAGGATAAACCCCGAGAGATCATCAATCTCCCATGTTGTCTCGTAGATCTTCTCCCACGCGTTCTCGGCCAGCATGGATTCCTGCTGCTGCCAGCGCCGGATGATCTTCTTGCGCTGTTCGAACGTGTCTGAGTTTACCTCATTAACCAGATTGTCGTTCCAGATCCCCTCATAATGATGGCCAGTCAATGACTTCTCAGGAGACCCAATATCGATCTCGATCCCTTTATAGCGAATCTTCTCTTTCGTGAAAGTGCCATTGTCATGCCTGGACGACGGTAGATATTTATGGAAAAACGTCTGTAGGAGCTCGTTGTGGAAAAGCTCCTCCTTTACTCGATCGAGAGTATCTTCTCCAAGCTCAAACCGGCCACAGAACAAACCTACCTTTCCAGGCTCATTCCGAAACCGCTTACGGAGAAACCATTGGATCATGTCAGCCCTCGAGATAGAACTCTTAAGCCCATCTCTAAGCATAAGGATTAACTTTTGCAGCCAAGGGTTCGATCGCTGATCAACGAAATCGCAGAGCTTCATGTGCATCCAGTTAAGATCCCGGTACTCTTCTTTCTTCCCGTGAGTGAGGACGTTCGTGCAAAGGAAGAAGAGATCTTTAAGCGAGTTCTGGATCCAGTAGTCCGGTTTCCGCATGGGATCCGGAAGATCTAGATCAGTCTGTATCTTAAGGCCCACTCTCCCCCCTCATTCGTTTAAACTTATTGAAGTTTTCGATACTGCCGGCGGTAAGGTGGACCACCATCACCCGGCTATCAATCTCAGCCTGAATCTTCGTTGGCGCATAGTTTCCCTTGACCTTATTGTGCTCCTGGATGAATTTATGGATCGCGTGTGGATCCTTCCTGCCGGGCTTTAACGGATGCTCCGACTCGAGCCCTTCCACCATCACCCGGGCAATCCTCTCATCTGTGCCACCGGCATTCTCCAGGGCCGTCACAATCGACCGGTTCTGCAATAAGTTATCCATAGCCTTGAGAGCATATCCTTCAGAGTAGCCGGCATCCATAGCCGCCTCTTTCTTTACTTCTGGAACCGCACCTCGATTTGAATAGTTTTTAAGGGCCTGGAGCTGCTGTCTGTTCAGCTGGCACATCCCCAAGTCTTTAGTCTTCTTCGGTATTGGACGGAGCCGAACTGTACGAGGGACTGCCTCATTCCCACCGCCAGGACAAACTGACATATCAGGAAAAAAATCTAACATCAGGCTCTGAACCTCCTGTAAAACGCGTCCCAAAAACGGAATTTAAGGAGAAAGAGCCGCCCTTCAAACGACTCCTTCAGGTAGGCTAAAAACATCTTAAAAACACTCTATGTACATGTATTATAAATATACCTACAAAATATAACCCTCGTCAATATAGGCGAATTAAGCATATCGCATAGTAATAAATAGCAATATTTAAAATAAGACTTGACAAGCTACTTTTCGTTAATTATTATGTTGTCATCTTTAGCACATGGAGTGAAAGATATGGCTATAGTAAAACACAGGTCAGCAAAGATTAAGCTCTATTCAGATCAGTTTGAGATCCACGAGGTAGATGGGAAGCCCGTTCCTAAGGGACAAGGAATTTGGACAGGGACGATTCAGGAGGTCCTCACTGGACTTGGAGTTTGGATTGAGACCTACATGGTCATCCGGAAAAAGGTCCCTCTCATCATCGAGATCAGCGAGGAGGGCCGCGTCTTTTTATCGCCAGGGAGTAAATCAAAAAACTAAAGGAGGGTACTGTGGAACAAGTTTTTAACCATGACCTCATGCTTGCTTTAAGGCTATGGAAGTCCAAGTGTGAAGGAAACAAACCAGAAAGCCACGACTGTAATGATTGTGAACTTATACTCGAAGAGATTTCAAGAAGGCTTACATTCGGAGAACTGGACGCTGCTTTAATAAAAAAACTCAAGGTTGATCCAAAGCTCTATCTTTCTGTCGGTCTCTCTAAGGCCAAAGAAATCCAGGATGAAACAGAAGATCCAAGAACTAAGGAATTCGGCAAAGTGGCAATATCAATTATCGCCAAAGCATTAGAAAACGAACAGAAGAACGATCTCATCAAAAATCTAAAAGACACAAAGATCGACGGAAAACCCTCTTAACCCATGCTCAGAAGATCTGACACTGGCCAAGGATTTATCGTTACCTGCGATCTCTGCTCTCACTCAACAACGAACCCTGGGGACAATTTTAAAGACGTCGTCAAGAGTATTATCAGTCTTGGATGGGAGCTCCGACAAGAAGTAAAGAGAACGGGATCCGGATATGGACCACCATTCTGGAAGAACTACTGCCCGAAGTGTGGGCCCATTGAGGGAATTCTGATAGATTAAGGAGGTATTGAAATGAAACTAGAGAAAGTAATAAAGCTTCTCCTCAAAGAACTTTTGGCCGCAGAGAAAAAGTTCCCCGGGTGGCCAAAAGACGTGATCCACGCTGCGGCGATCGTCGCTGAGGAGTGCGGAGAGCTCGTTAAAGCTGCGATCGATTTCTACTACGGCCGCGGCAGTAAGCTGGAGCTCCAACGCGAAGCAAGCCAAACTGGGGCCATGGTTTACCGTTTCCTGATGGACCTCGAGAGGTACGCATCTGAGGTGCCAACAGAACAGGATGTCAAGAACTGGGAGAAAGAGGCGGCTAAAGATTCGACGGAGGGACCATGAGGCGTCGCAAGGGAAAGTTCGACGATCTCGGGACTGCATATTGCGACGCTGAACTCCGGGAAATGAGATCTAAAGACGAGATCCCGGAGATGTATCTCGCGCTACGAAAGATCGGCCGGGATGCCCCACAAAGTGGTGTAATACCTCTCCCAGCAATATTAAATAAATCCTTCCAGGAGATGGTGCTCGCCACGTTGCGCAAGTTCTACACCCGAAAGCAGATCAAGAAGTGGGAAGCAATCTTACAGGCCCTGGAGGAGGATGCAAAAAAAGGACATAAAAAATGACCTTCCAAAAAGGCTACGTCCAATCCGAGGAGCACAAAGAGAAGATCCGGAAGGCAGCCAAGGAGCGCTGGGCCAGAAAGAACGCTCAGGAGAATCCGGAGGCGCTGGGAGACACGAGCTGCAGCCTGTGTGTCGAATTCTCAGAGTACGAAGATCGAGACAAACTCAGGCCAAACTGCAGGATGGGCGAGGATTGCGTGATCCGGCTTATATGGTCCCGGTTTTTAACAAAGTTTCAAAGGAAAAAGGAGAAACCATGAAAATCGAATGTGACGGCTGCGGATACGAAAAAGAAAAAGCTGGACTCACCAAAGTCATTGAAGATCACGCCGAAAAAGGATCCACTCGGATTGGATGGCTCTGTAAGCTCTGCTATGAAACCATTGCCGGAAATGCCTACTTCTTTCCAAGTCAATATCCTAACCAGGAAATCCTCCGACAGATCAATTACGTCGGAAACGCTATCTTCGACGCCATAAAGGAGAAACCATGAAAATCAATGACGCCTCTATACAAAAAATCATAGACCACATCTACAGCAAGTGGGGAGAGAAAGGGCAGTGTCCCAAATGCTACCTGTCAAGCAACATGGTCTTCGATAAGACAAAAATCAGGCTCTTCGCACTCACGGAATACCACCAGGGCACTCTAGTGATCGGTGGAGACACAATACAGATCCCGATCGTCCCCATCTTCTGCAAAAACTGTGGGTACATCGAGCTCCTCCACGTCGGGATCCTGGACGAGGCCCAAAAAGAGAAGCCGGAAACATCCGGTACAACGGAGGGGAAGTCATGAAACGCTGGATACACTTCGGGCACATACCTTCGCGCCATCACATCGGCGTCCTCATCGAAAGTAGGGGAACACTTAAAGCATCCGTCATCAGCGGGACCCAGCTGATTATAGCCGGCCTTCTGATGCCACTGTCCTATCTCTGCAAGATCCCAATTTGCCTGAACGTCAAACCTATAGGCTACAGAAAGCCCAAGCTCTTCTTTACGTATAAACTCTGGAGACTCCGGAGGAAAGTTAATAAATATACCCATCGAAAGGAAAAGCCATGATCTGTCCATTTACTCCAAAATCAACCCCTGGACACAGCGGAGATTTTATCTGCACTGTAAACTGCGCCCTGTGGGTAAAGTCTGAAAAGATGTGCTCATTCAGGCTGCTGGCTGACGATGTCGCCGACCACAGAAAACGCGTAAGAGATGCTGGACAAGAGATTGGAACGGAGGAAAAGCCATACAATCTAAATCCTCAAACAGAAGGGCCCCCCAACCTAGCTTCTCTTGGAATGGAAATATGTCCCTACGCAACAGCAAGAATGGCTGACAGGATAGAGCTAATAAACTGCAATCTAACAGATAAAGTGACGTGCGTTCACTCCAGGGCTCACGCCTATTGGGGATGCCCGGAGTATCAAATTCACGAGGAAACCAAAAAACCATGAAATACCCATACTTCCGTCTCTCCTGGCACCTAGACCGGTCCGGGAAGCACCCTCAGCCGATCCTCAGAGCCTTCCTCCGCGGTGTCCTGGCCGAAGTGTGGTGGAAACGGCATATCCGGCACCTCCGGCGTAAAACAATCATCTACGACAAGTTCAGGGCCCTCAGAGACGATCGAATCAAAGGGAAGTACGCTACGATAAAACTTGAATGCGATCTACAGCAGGTCACTCCAAAAGAGATCAACAAGGCGATAAAAAACAAGGAGATTGAAATAACATGACCCTCTTCCCCCTCTCCGAGATCCATGACCACCCCGAAGGCAAAACCTGCAAGACCTGCGCCTTCCTCCGGCGAGTCCGCCCTCATAATATAACCTACTTCAAATGCGCTATCAAAGGCGACACCAGGTCCGAGGCTACAGATATCCGGCTCAAGAATCCTGCCTGCACACGGTACGCCGAGATCTCAAAACTTAAACCTAAGGAGAAACCATGAGTATGTTCGCAGGATCGCTTCAAGTAATCTGTCCATGGTGTAAAAAAGAAGACATCGAAATACACCGTATCGATTTTCCATCAATCGCAAGCGGAGGAAATACCGTCGGCTGGCATTGTGTCCATAATTGTGAAAGCGAAATCGACATCTTCAACCAAGAGACTACCTGCCCCTGGTGCGAAAAACCAGAAAGCATCTACAGTATCATAACCAGAGGAGGAGTGCTTGGTGAATTTGAAATTACCGTTCTAGGCTGGCACGCTATCCACTTCTGCCATGACCACAACCGGATCAAAGGCAAGAACTCTTCCTTCGCCAACAAGAAGATCGTTGAAATGTACGACGAGGCGAATAGAGAAGAAAAGGAGAAAATATGACTGAAAAAGACGCAATCCTCATCGGCCTCATCGTCGGCAGTGTCGTATCCATAATAATCCTCATTGTGGTCGAAGCCGTTATCCCATGGAGCAAAAAAAGGAGAAAACTATGAACAAACTTTACCTCACTAAAACAATTCCTAACAAGGACAAAAAGATCGAACTGGTCTACGAGTTTTCCACTAACTCTGACGGCCAAAAACTGACAGAGATGGAGAACGT
>SDBV01002161.1_pt1 | contig 29429 bp, 21 predicted proteins | sample 2277081 | NCBI WGS metagenome assembly SDBV01 (sample SAMN10402039, study PRJNA504765) | marine sediment metagenome | isolation source: marine sediment core GS10_PC15, 223 cmbsf | place: Arctic Ocean: Southern Knipovich Ridge | collected 2010
CGGCCAAAAGGTGATCCAAACGCCCCATCTCGATCGCATGGCCGCCGAGGGAATGCGATTTACGGATTGCTACGCCGGCAGCACGGTCTGCGCCCCGTCGCGGTGCGTGTTGATGACCGGCTACCATACCGGCCATGCCCTGGTCCGCGGCAACGGTCTGGTTCCGTTGCGGCCGGATGACGTGACCGTGGCCGAGTTGCTCAGAGAAGCCGGCTACAAGACGGGCATCTTCGGCAAATGGGGCCTCGGCGAGGCGGACTCCACCGGCATCCCCAACCGCCAAGGCTTCGACGAATGGTTCGGCTACCTCAACCAGCGACACGCCCACAACTATTATCCGGAGTACCTGTGGCACAACCAGCGGAAAGCACGGTTGCGCAACGAAGTGAACCACGTCATCGGCGGTCGCGATCGGACGCCCGGCGGCGTGGCCACCAAGAAGGTCGACTACTCGCACGACCTGATTGCCAAAGAGGCGTTGGCCTTCCTCGATCGGCACCGCCGCGATAGATTCTTCCTCTATCTTCCCTTCACGATTCCCCATGCCAACAACGAGGCCGGCGACCGGGGCATGGAGGTACCCGACTACGGGCCGTACGCCGGGAAGGACTGGCCCGAGCCGCAGAAGGGCCATGCGGCCATGATCACCCGCATGGATCGCGACGTGGGACGGCTGCTGGCCAAACTGAAGGAGCTGGGCATCGACGGGCGGACAATCGTGTTCTTCACCAGCGACAACGGCCCGCACCGCGAGGGCGGCGGCAATCCCGAGTTCTTCCACAGCTCCGGGCCGCTGCGGGGCTACAAGCGGTCGCTGCACGACGGCGGCATCCGCGTGCCGGGGATCGCCCGATGGCCGGGCAAGATCCGCCCGGGCACGACCAGCGATCTGCCCTGGTACTTCGCCGACTTCCTACCCACCGCCTGCCGGTTGGCCGGGGTCGAGGCGCCCCGGGGTATCGACGGGATCTCGATTGTGCCCACCTTGCTCGGCCCCATTTCCCAGCAATACAGCGAGCAGCCGAAGCACGAGTTCATGTACTGGGAATTCCACGAAGGCCGCAGCAGCAAGCAGGCCGTGCGGATGGGCTCCTTCAAAGCGATTCGACCAAGCCCCGCCGCAGCGATCCAGCTTTACGACCTGCGGACCGACCTGGCCGAGGCCCGCAACGTCGCCGGGGAGCATCCCGAGGTGGTCGCCAAGATCGCCGACTATCTGAAAACCGCCCGCACTGAGTCGGAACACTGGCCGCTGCGCGGGGGCGCCGAGTGAACTCAGCGTTGCAAGAATCAGTTGGTACGATGGCCCTCCGAGGCCGTCGATCGCTGTGCCGACATGAAGTGTTGGCGTGTCCGCACAGTTCACTTTTCGTGAAGTTTGGACAAGGTGATAGAATATCGCATTCACACTGAAAAAGACGGCCTCGGAGGGCTATCTTACCCGTGTATCACCGCCGGACGAAAGGAATACCTGACATGAGAACCTCACGGTCCCACCACGGCGATCCGCGGTTGATCGTCTTGCTGCCGTTTGTGATCGCCGCGGCGACGGGGTTGCTGGCCGCTTGGATCCCGTCTGCTGCCGAGGCGGTAGAAAAGACCTTGCAGATGGTTGCCGTGCGGGACGGGACCCGGCTCGCCACGGACGTGTATCTTCCCGACGGCCAGGGACCGTTTCCGGCGATTTTGATCCGCACGCCCTACGGCAAGAATCAGTTCGAGCGGTTTGCCCCATCCGCCCACCAACAAGGCTACGCCCTGGTCGCCCAGGACATGCGGGGCCGCTTCGAGTCGCAGGGCGAGGACGTCTTGGTGTTTCGCAACGACGGCTGGGGCAAGCGGCGCGACGGCCACGACGCGATCGAGTGGATCGCCAGGCAACCGTGGTGCGACGGCAAGGTGGCTACGTGGGGGGCGTCGGCCATGGGGATCTCGCAGAACATGCTCGCCCCCGACGCCCCCGACGCCCTGAAGGCCCAAAACGTGGCCGTGGCCTTCTCCAACATGTATCCCCAGGCCGCCTACCAGGGCGGCGTCTTTCGCAAGGCCCTGGTGCAGGGCTGGCTCGAAGGCAACCAGTTCAGCCCGGAGAACCTCCAAACCGTGTTGGCCCACCCGCGGTACGATGAACTCTGGGCCGAGTTGAACCCCGAGGCGCAAGCCCATCGCGTCAACGCGCCGGGTCTCTTCCTGGGCGGCTGGTATGATATCTTTCTTCAGGGCACGATCAATTCGTTCCTGAGCATCCACCAGCACGGCGGTCCGAAGGCGCGGGGTAACTGCCGGCTGGTGATGGGGCCGATCGCCCACGGCAACTTCGACCAGTTGACCTACCCGGCCAATTCCAAGCGTCCGCCCCAGGGGGCCAGCCCCTTCCGGTTCTTCGAGCATTTCGTCAAAGGCGTCGACAACGGGGCCGAGAAAGACAAGCCGGTCAACTACTACGTGATGGGCGATCCGGAAGACCCCGACGCCGAGGGCAACTACTGGCGAGCGGTGGACCACTGGCCGCCGCCGTCGAAGCCCGCCAAGGTCTACTTCCATGCCGACGGCCGATTGAGTCTGAAGGTACCCTCGGAGCCGGAGGCAAAACGCTCCTACCGGTACGATCCGAAGGACCCCGTGCCGACCGTCGGCGGACAGAATCTGAACCTGCCCAAGGGACCCATGGACCAGCGCCCGGTGGAATCTCGCCGCGACGTGCTGCTGTTCACCAGCCGGCCGCTGCCCGAGCCGATCGAGATCACCGGGCGCGTGCGGGCCAAGCTCTACATCTCGTCCGACTGTCCCGATACGGATTTCACGGTCAAGCTCAGCGACGTCTATCCCGACGGCCGCTCGATGCTGCTGACCGACGGGATCCTTCGGGCCCGATTCCGCGAATCGTTCGAGCGCCAGAGCCTGCTTCAGCCGGGCAAGGTCTACGAGCTGACGGTCGACCTGTGGAGCACGTCGATCGTCTTCAACCGCGGCCATCGGGTCCGGGTGGCCGTCTCGTCGTCGAACTACCCGCGTTTCGATCCCAACCCCAACACCGGCGGGCCGTTGCGGGCCGGGGAGAAAGCCCGCCCGGCGGTCAATACGCTGCACTTGTCGAAGCGTCACCCGTCCCACGTTATCCTGCCGGTGTATGACGGACCGGGTGACGGAAAATGACTCAGCAGGAGCAACGCATGCACATTGCGGAACCGTTTTCTGACGTGATCGATCGGGTCCACGGCAGGTTGGCGTCGCCGGACAACGTCTACGAGCGGCGCCTCAGCGCCATGGCCGAGATGTACGAGGATGCCCAAGCCGTCGAGGCGGCCGGCGACCCCGTGATCTACAAGGTCTACGAAAAGAAGATCCCCGAGTTGGCCGGCGAATTGCAGTGGTGCATGAGTGTGACCATGCCGGGCAAAATCGGCCGCGAATACTACATGACCAAGGGACACTATCACCAGGTCCGCGATACGGCGGAGATCTATCTCTGCGTGGGCGGCACCGGGTACATGCTGATGGAGACCGAAGACGGCCGGACCAGCGCGGTCGAGATGCGCCCCGAGGTGGCCGTCTACGTCCCCGTCCGTTGGGCCCATCGCTCGATCAACACCGGCGACGAGCCGTTGATTTCGTTTTGCGTTTACCCGGGCGACGCGGGCCACGACTACGGCACGATCGAAACCGAAGGCTTCCGCAAGCGGATCGTTCAGATCGACGGCAAACCGGCGATCATCGACAACGAGTCGCCCGGCGGCCAACGGAAGCAAACGCCGACGTAGCCGGGACAAGGAAGACAGCGAAATCACGCGAAAATGTGCGAAGAAGAACACTCCGAGATCCTCGAGGGCAAACGCGTGGTGCTGGTCGGCAAGCTGGCCAGCATGTCCAAGCGTGACGCGGCCCAATTGGTCCGCCGGCACGGGGCGGTGGTGGTCCAGAAGCCGGATGCGTCGGTCCATCTGGCCGTGGTCGGCGAGGAGGAGTTGCCGTTGTCGGAGACGGACACCCTGGAGGAGTGGTTCGACGAGCCGACGCGAGCGGCGCTAGAGCGGGGTACGCTGGAGGTGATCGGCGAAACCCAACTTTGGCAGCGGCTTGGGGTGGTCGGCTTTTCGGGAGAACCCCAGGACATCCCGCGGCTCTACACGCCCGCCATGCTGGCCGAACTGCTGGGGGTGCCGGTGGCCGTGATCCGCCGCTGGCACCGGCGAGGGTTGATCGTTCCGGCCCGCCAGGTGCGGCGGCTGCCGTACTTCGATTTCCAGGAAGTGGCCACCGCCCGGCGCTTGGCGGAACTGTTGGCCGCCGGCGTGTCGCCGGGGGTGATGGAAAAGCGGCTGGCGGCGTTGGCCCGCTACTTACCCGGCGTGAAGCGTCCCTTGGCCCAGTTGTCGGTGATCGTGCGGGGCAAGGAGATCCTGTTGCGGCAAGGGGACGGGCTGGTCGAGCCGGGCGGCCAGTTGCGATTTGACTTCGGGGCCTGGCAGCAGGAGCAACCGACCGAACCCCCGGTTGAACCGGCGCCGGCCGGCGCCGGCGATTTGGCCGTTTCGATGGCCGTAAGCGGCCAGCCCACACCAATCGCCACGTCGCCGCAGCAGCTCTGCCGGCTGGCGGCCGAGTTGGAGGAAGACGGCCAGCTTTCGGCCGCTGCGGAGATGTATCGTGCCGCCTTGGCCGCCGCCGGCCCCCAGGCGGAGACCTGTTTCCAGGTGGCCGAATTGCTCTATCGCCAAGGCGACCTGTCCGGGGCGCGCGAGCGGTACTACATGGCCATCGAGCTGGACGAGGATTATGTGGAAGCCCGGGCCAACCTGGGATGCGTGCTGGCCGAGACGGGCCAGGGCGATCTGGCCGTCGCCGCGTTCGAGGGGGCGCTAGCCTATCACGGGGACTATGCCGACGTCCACTACCACCTCGCCCGAACGCTCGACGAGCTGGGCCGACGCCAGCAGGCACAGCAACACTGGAAGGCGTTTCTCGAGTTGGCGCCGGAGAGCCCCTGGGCCGACGAAGCCCGCGGCCGTTTGGGGGACTTGCGTGATTCCGGGAGGAATCGTCTTTCTGGTTCCCAAGCTCCAGCTTGGGAACCAAGCGGCGACGCCTGATGGTAAGCTGATGCGGGTTGCCAAGCTGGAGCTTGGGAACCAGGTGGCAATTCCCCCGCCGGCAGCCCCGGGGGGTTGTAGATCCATGCAGACCGTGTATTCTGAAGTCCATGCAGGAACTTCTGTTTAACTATAGGTTGAGCCCGACGACCTGGGCCTACCTGTCGTCGTTGCTGACGGTCGGCATCTACTTCAAGTTCAATCGCTTTTGGAGCGTGCGGAACCTGGACATCGCGGCGCTGATCGCCTTTGTGCCGGGGCTGCTGTTGCTGTATCACGGATGCAACCCGGAGTTGGACGCCGCGGATCAACTGAAACGGTTCGGCTACCTTTGGCTGTTTTGCACCGGTGCTTTTTTTCTGATCCGCTTGCTGTTGGACCCGGTGATGGTGCGACGGCCGCTCTTGGAGCCGAATCTCTCGGCCGGCGGGCTGACGTTCACGTGTGCGTCGTTGCTGGTTTTCTTGATGGCCAACATCGTCACCACCAACCGGGCCGAAGACGGCCCGAAACGGGCCGAGCGGCTGGAAGACGTTTTGTCGCCGGCGCAGACGCCCCACGAGCATGGTCCCGGTTATCCTTATTTCCATCACTTCGCGCGGTTCACCGAGGACGTCCTCGATCCGATCGAGGAAGCCCCGCCGGCGACCGACAGCGTGGATCCGCCGCCGCGGCGGAATTCGGAGGACCCCGATTCCTCTACCCCGTTGCGAGTCGAAGAACTCCCGACGCTGGCGGAGTCACCCGCCCCGGACACGGCCCAAACGGCCGGTGACGAGAAGGGGAAGCCGGAAGCGTATCGCCGCGCCCGCGCTCGGAACCTGTTGCGGCGGATCGTGGCCATCTTGGCGCATCTGGCCGTGGTGGTCGGCGTGGTGCTGATCGGCTATCGGCATTTCGACAACATCCATACCGGCGTGGCGGTCGCCTCGCTGTACCTGCTGTCCTTCTACACCAGCCAGATGGTCGGCCGCGTGGACCACGTGGTTCCGGCGGCGCTGCTGGTGTGGGCCGTGCAAGCCTATCGCCGGCCGGTGGTGGCGGGCGTCCTGATCGCCACCGCCGGCGGGTTGATCTACTATCCGTTGTTCCTGTTGCCGCTATGGTGCGGGTTCTATTGGCGCAGGGGGCTGATCCGTTTCGCCATCGCGGTGGTCTCGGTGCTGCTGGTGATGGTCTTGCTGCTGTGGTTCACGCCCGACAGCCTGGGACCCTTCTCGGAGCAGTTGGCCCGGATGTTCGGGTGGATGAACCCGCTGGCGGCCGAGCGGTGCGGTTTCTGGGAGGAGCACGAGCCGGTGTTTCGCATTCCGGTGCTGGCGGCGTTTGTGGCGCTTTGCGGCAGCCTGGCGTTGTGGCCGGCACAGAAGAATCTCGGCACGCTGTTGAGTTGTTCGGCGGCCGTGATGCTGGGAACCCAGTTCTGGCAGGCGCACCAGGGCGGCGTCTTCATGGCCTGGTATTTGCCGCTGTTGTTGCTGACGGTCTTCCGTCCCAACCTGGAAGACCGCGTGGCCTTCTCCGCGTTGACCGAATGCCGCGTCTTCCGGCGGACGCACGCCCCGGCACCGTAGGGTGCGTGCAACGCACGGCGACGACTCATACTTGACGAATGCGCCGTCCCCGACGTTCCGTGGTGCGTTTCATGATTGTCATGCGGTCCAGGAGTTGCTCGGCCACCGGGACGTCCGAACCACCATGATCTACACACGTGTTGCATCGCGGCGGAAGGGGGGTTCGCATCCCCGCCGATAGTTTATAGATCGCGAAAGCAGTCTGCGTGTTATATGGAAAACCGGATAAAACCACATGATAAATGGGTGAGGCTGCCCCAATCTCTTGACACCAACGGACTTGTTGGGCGAGAATTCGGAAATCAGGCTGCGTAATAGGCCGACAGGTCCGTCGGCCTAACACGCAGATCGGAGGTATAGACCGATCCGCCTACTGACAGAGTTATCCGGCTTTGCCGTGAATGAAAATCCATATCAATCGCCCAGCGAATTCAATTCAAACGATGATGCCGATTGGTCGATTGCCGACCGTCTTCGTCAAACACGGGATTCTCGTCGAAAATGGTCGCGACGCTGCTGGTGGATTGGCGGCGTTTCCGTATTTGTCGGAGTATCCGGATTCAATCTGTCGCAGGTATTGTATGTCGAACGAGCATCAAGCACTCTGGTCGCATCAATCGACATTGCCGCGATTTGTTTAACCATTTTTGGTTGCGGCTTAATCGTTTTCGGGCCGATTTCCTGGTTTTGGCTCCGTCGGAATACCTGATACACTATCATAGTATCCATTACCCCAGATCGCCGGATAACAAACGGATGCACCGGAGCGGGAGAACGTGGGTGGACTCGCTTCGCTCGGCAGTGTCAACTTCCCGCCGGTTTATCCGTAACGTTAAATGGATGTGAGAAGCTACCATGGCACAGTCAACAACCTCCCCTCGAATCACCCACATATCGTGGGGTCGGATGGAAGTCGAACAGATCGGGCAAGGCAAGGATTTCAAGCTCTACCCTGGCGGAGGGCGAGAATGGGATTGGGGGGAGACGGACACTCAGCACGTGCCCGGGATTCAGCCGGCAGACGTGCAAGAGCTACTGGATCACGGCGCTAGAGTCGTGGTTTTGACCCGCGGCATGCAGCTCAGGCTTCAGACGTGTCCCGAGACGCTGCAACTGCTGAAGAACCATGGTATTGCATTCCACGTGGAAGAGACCAACGCCGCTGTCGACCTGTACAACAAGCTGAGGGAGACCGAACTCGTCGGTGGGTTGTTTCATTCGACCTGTTGAGCGAGAAAAGGGGGCAGGCAGAAACCCATGGGCCTTGGGGTCAGACCCCGAGCGTGTCCAGCGAAGAAGGAGTGCGGCATGGCCGAGACGGTTAAGTGTCCCCAGTGCGGCCAGCCGTATTCGGTCGAGACGAAGTTGGAGGGCAGGAAGGTCCGCTGCCGGAAATGCCAGACCAGTTTTCTGGTCAGCTTGGCACCCGCCTCCGATTTCAGCAGCTTCCTGGATGAAGAGATGCAGGCTGCAAGCCCCCCGCCTTCGGCGCCGGCCGAGCCCCAAGAGGTTCCTCAGCATGCTCGTCCCCAGCCGGCACCGCCGGTGTCTCCTCCGACGCAGCGGAAACCGCGCCGCCGCAAGCAACGCGACTGGGGCAAGGTTCAGCGCAATCTTGTGATGATCGGCACGATGGCGATCGTGATGCCGTGGTTCCAGGCGTGGACCAGTGGGCGGCCTTTCATGAGCGGTGGTCCGTACCTTCAAGCATACGAGCTCGGCGCGACGTTGTTCGGCCTGGCGATGTACGTCATCGCCTACCTTCTGCGACCTCGTTAGCACCCGTCCCTTCTTCGCGCCTGAGCACCTGGGCCATCGAAACCTCCAAAAACCCAGAACGCTCAGCAACTTGCGAAGTAGTTGGTCGCACGGTAGAATCTAGCCGAGTTCCCAGCGATCGCTGTATCCTAAACAACAGTTAAAGCACCAAGAAAGGCCTCACACGTGAGCAAACTCGCTGGATTGACGATGGCGGCACTGGCTGGATTCGCGACGCCGCTTTTGGCCGACGAGCCCGCCCATCCGAACATTGTCTTGGTGATGACGGACGATCAGGGTTGGGGCCAGACAAGCTACTACAACCATCCCGTCTTGAAGACGCCGAATCTGGACGCCATGGCAGCCGCCGGTTTGCGATTTGATCGTTTCTACGCCGGGGCGCCGGTCTGTTCGCCAACGCGAGCCAGCGTGCTGACGGGCCGGTCCAACATGCGCTGTGGCGTAGACAGCCACGGCTACGCGCTTCGCCGGCAAGAGAAAACGATCGCCACGGCGCTTCGCGACGCAGGGTATGCGACCGGGCACTTCGGTAAATGGCATCTCAACGGGATCCGGGGACCCGGCGTTCCGATTCTCGCCGAAGACACTCACCACCCGGGAACGTTTGGTTTTGATGAGTGGCTTTCGGTGACCAACTTCTTCGATCGCGATCCGATCATCAGTCGCAACGGCGAATTCACCGGATTCAAAGGCGATTCGTCGGAGATCATTGTCCGTGAAGCGCTCGAGTTTATCGGTCGTCAGACAGCGGCCGGGAAGCCGTCGCTGACGGTGATCTGGTACGGAACTCCACACAGCCCGTTCAGGGCCTCCGACAAAGACAAGCAACAGTTCGCTGCTTTGGACGTCGACTCGCAAAACCACTACGGGGAACTTGTTGCGATGGATCGAAGCATCGGCACGCTGCGAGGAGGATTGCGAGACCTCGAGATCGCCAACAATACGCTCGTCTGGTTCTGCAGCGACAACGGCGGCCTGCCGAAGATAACGCCCGAGACCGTGGGCGGTCTGCGTGGTTTCAAAGGCAGCCTTTACGAAGGCGGGTTGCGTGTGCCTGCGATTATTGAATGGCCGGCGGGGATCAAAACACCTCGCGTGACACAGTTCCCGGCGGTGACGATGGATATCTTTCCGACAATCGCCCAGATCGTCGGTCTTCCAGATACGGTGATGCTGCAACCACAAGACGGCATCAGCCTGAGCAAGCTGTTTACCGAAGAAATAACCCGCCGCCCCAAGCCGATCCCCTTCCGTTGTTTTGGCAATACCGCGTTGCTCGACAACAACTACAAGCTGATCCACGTCGGCAAAAGGAACCAGCCGAAGCAATACGAGCTTTACGACCTGGCCGTCGATCCAAAGGAAGAGAACAACCTCTGCGCCGAGCAACCCGAAGTCGCCCGGCGACTGCAATCGCAAATGACTCAGTGGGACAAGTCGATCCGTGCCAGCGTGGCCGGCCAAGACTACCCGGAAGGCAAGCTCAACCCCGGCGACCCCGAACCAAGATTCTGGACGGACGTGGACGCGTATCGCCCCTTTTTTGACGAGTGGAGAAAACGGCCCGAATACAAGTCGCGATTGATACCGAGCAAACGTAAGACGTCTGCAAGAAGGCCGCCCGGGTAGAAGCGCGCCGAAACAGGCCATGAGGTTTCAGCTTTCAGGAAAGAGGCTTCGACTGGCTTGCTTTTTCGGGTTCACCGCACTAAACTCCAGCGAGATGCCGTTCGGGCCGATTGCGAGAGCGCGTGCCGGCGTTTGAACGGCTAGACCGAAAGAATGGAGGGGTCGCAGCATGAATAGGACCAGACTTACCTTGCTCAGCGTGGCCGGCATCGTGACGCCGATGTTGTTTGCGGCGCTGGCTTCTGCTGATTTCGCCAATTACCGACAAGACAGGCCCCCGAGCGGCCCCTTGCGGATCCATCCGAAGAATCCGCGGTACTTCACGGATGACACGGGCCGGGCCATTATCATGACGGGTTCGCACACATGGAACAACCTGGTGGACATGGGGCCAACCGATCCGCCCGCCCCTTTCGACTACGTCGCGTATCTCGACCGGCTGGCCGGCTATCCGCACAACTTCTTCCGCCTTTGGACGTGGGAACTGTTGTCGTGGGACACACGGGGCAACCGCGAGAAAACGGCCAACACCCATCACGTCTCGCCCGGGTTGTGGAAACGCACCGGGCCCGGCAAAGCTCTGGACGGCAAACCCAGGTTCGACTTGCGACAATTCAACGAGAACTATTTCACTCGGCTGCGCCAGCGAGTCGACGCCGCGCAGGACCGGGGTATCTACACGGCCGTGATGCTGTTCGAGGGCTGGGGCATCCAGTTTTCACCCGGCGCCTGGCCGCATCATCCGCTGCACCCGGGCAATAACGTCAACGGCATCAACGGTGATCTCGACGGCGACGGGCAGGGGCTGGAGATCCACAGCGGCAGGAGCCGGGAGATCACGCAACTGCAACGCGCCTACGTGCGCAAGGTAATCGACACCGTCAACGAGTTCGACAACGTGCTGTACGAAATCTCCAACGAGAATCATCCCGGCTCGACCGAGTGGCAGTACGAGATGATCCGGTACATCAAGCAACAGGAGAAGACCAAGCCCAAACAACATCCGGTGGGGATGACTTTCCAGTACAAAGGCGGCAGCAACAAGACGCTTTTCGATAGCCCCGCCGATTGGATCTCGCCGAACGGCGAAGGCGGCTACCGGGACAATCCACCCGTAGCGGACGGCAGAAAAATCATCATCAATGATACGGATCACCTCTGGGGAATTGGCGGCAATCCGGCATGGGTGTGGAAGAGCTTCATGCGCGGCCACCATCCGATCTTTATGGACCCCTATGATGGGGCCGTGTTGAGCAAAAGGCTCGATCCGCAAACGCTGGAGTCTATTCGCCGCAGCATGGGTCACGTGCTGAGGTGGTCACGGAGAGTGGATTTGGCGTCGATGACTCCTCGCCATGACCTGGCGTCCTCGAAATACTGTTTGGCCTGCCCCGGCACCGAGTACCTGGTCTATTCTCCTGCCGGTGAAAAAACGCTGAGTGTCAAGCTGCCGGCCGGGGAATATGCCTGCGTCTGGTTCCATTCGGTAACAGCAAAGGAGGTGGAGCAGGACCCCATCCGGCACTCGGGCGGTGATCGAACCTTCCAATCTCCACTCAGCGGTGACGTCGTGCTACACTTGCGACGCATACGCACCGCCACCCCGGCCCCAAGGCCCACACCGCCGGCGGCCGAGTCCATCAAGATCGGTTCGAGACTGGAGCTGTTCGTCGACCACCACCTGATTGACCAACTCGAGGGCAATGCAGAGCTGAAACTCCACCGGCCGGTGCCCCGGGAGGTCGTCCTGGTGACCGGCGAGCCGTGGGAGGGCAACACGTGCGCGTATTACACGATCTTTCAGGACGGCGACGTCTACCGCATGTACTACCGCGGCTCGCATTACGACGAGAAGACTCGCAAGTCGGCGCATCGCGAAGTCACCTGCTACGCCGAAAGCAAGGACGGCGTCCGCTGGACCAAACCGAAGCTGGGACTGTTCGAGTTCAACGGCTCGAAACAGAACAACATCGTGTGGGACGGCATCGGCACGCATTGCTTCACGCCATTTCGGGACGACAACCCCGATTGCGCCCCGCAAGCGCGATACAAAGCCATTGCGCGAGGGCGGCCGCGAGGCAAGCGGGGACTGTACGTGTTCAAGTCGCCCGATGGCATCCACTGGGCGCCCATCAGCGAGGAACCGGTGATCACGGAAGGGGCCTTCGATTCGCAGAACCTGGCGTTCTGGGACCCGCACGTGAAGCGGTACCGGGAGTATCACCGCACTTTCAACGAGGGTATCCGCGCCATCATGACCGGCACGTCCGACGACTTTCAGCATTGGACGCAGCCGGTCCTGCTGAAGTATCCCGGTGCGCCAAAGGAGCATCTCTACACCAATGCAGTGCGCGGCTACGAACGGGCCCCGCATATCCTCCTCGGTTTTCCCACGCGCTATCTTCCCGATGAAGGGAGCCGTGTGGAACCCACGTTCATGGCCAGCCGTGACGGCCAAACCTTCCACCGCTGGCCGGAAGCGCTGATCCCGGAAGACGCTCCCAAAGACCGCGGCGGCAACCGCAGCAACTACATGGCCTGGGGGTTGGTCAAACTGCCTGGCGACGAAAAGCACTATTCCGTGTATGCCACGGAGGCCTACTATACCGGCCCGGACTGTCGAGTGCGCCGATTCACTTTTCGCATCGACGGCTTCGTGTCCGTACGCGTCGCGGACGGCGGCGGCGAGTTGCTGACGAAACCTATCCTATTTGACGGAAGGGAGCTGCTGATCAACTTCTCGACGGCACAAGACGGCATGCTGCGGGTCGAACTTCAAGATACCCACGGCCAGCCGATAGAGGGCCTGAGTCTCGACGACTGCCCGCCCATTCGCGGCGATGCCATCGAGCAAACCGTTGCTTGGAAGCAGGGAGCGGATCTGAGCCGACTGGCCGGCGTGCCTGTTCGGCTTCGCGTCCGGATCGAGTCTGGCGACCTGTACTCTTTCTCGTTTCGCCCCTAACGCGAGTAGTCCGAGGCAATGATCCGAATATCCAGGAGCAACTATCATGGATAACTCCACGTCACGACGTTCGTTCTTGCAGGCCGCTGGCTTCGGCGCCGCCGCTTGGGGACTGAAAGGTGGGGCCCTGGCCCAAGAGAAGCCGATCCCGGGCTTCGAGGAAGGGCCCGTTGACCCGAACGTCTCGAAAGCATGGAAATCCGTTTCCGACCGCAAGATCCGCGTGGGCATCGTGGGATACGGCACGTGCCGTTTTGGGGCGGCGTTCAGCTTCCAGGATCATCCCAACGTCGAAGTGGCGGCCGTCAGCGATCTGTTTCCCGACCGGTGTGCCGGCCTGGCGGCGGCTTGCCGTTGCGAGAAGACGTATCCCTCACTCGAGGAGTTGGTCAAGGACGACAAGATCGAGGCCGTATTCGTGGCCACCGACGCCCCGAGCCACGCCCGACATTGCATCGAGGTACTCCAGCACGGCAAACACGTCGCCAGCGCCGTGCCGGCCGTGTACGGATCGCTCGAGGATGCCGAGAAGCTGTTCGAGGCGGTCAAGACAACCGGCCGGAAGTACATGATGTTCGAGACGTCGTGTTTCCACGCCGACTGCTACGCGATGCGGCAGGTCTACCGGGCCGGAGGATTCGGCCGGCTGATCTACTCGGAAGGTGAATACTACCACTATCACTCCCGGCAGATCGGGTCGTACAAGAACTGGCGCGTGGGTTCGGTGCCTTTGTGGTACCCCACGCACTCGACGGCCTATTACGTGGGCGTGACCGACAAGTCATTCACCTCGGTGTCCTGCACGGGCTTCAACGCGGGCTTTCCGTCGTTTCGGCCCGGGGCGAACAAGTACAACAATCCCTTTTCCGACGAGATCGCGCTTTTTGAAACGGACGAAAGCGGCACGTCCCGCATGCTGATGTGCATGGGCATTCGCGGCAAGGTCAGCGAAACCGGCAGGGTATTCGGCGAGCAAGGATGGATGGACGGCGTCGAGTACCACGGGGCGATGAAGGAACTGCCCGAAATCGCGCGACCGCCGCTTCCGCCGGGCGTAAAACCGGGCGGCCACGGGGGCTCGCACGGGCAACTCATGAACGAGTTCGTCACGGCGATCCTCGAAGACCGCCAGCCGCTGGTCGATGTTACCCAGGCGCTGAACATGACGGTCGGCGGCATCGTAGCGCACGATTCAGCATTGAAAGACGGCGAGCGAATGAAGGTACCTCAGTACAAGACCTGAATGCACGGAACCTGATGGCCCGGTCACCCTGTGGGAAGATTATGCAATGACCACGCTACGACTGTTGATTCCCCAATGCGGCTTCCTGTTCGTTGCCGCTTTCTGTTTGCTCGCCCCGGCGGCCGAAACGCTCTTCACCTCCGGGCCGCAGGAGTTCGAGGGCACCAGCTACTACTGGCTCGCCGAATGGAAACTCGAAGTGACGCTTCCGGAAGACGTTGCCGCCGGCGATCGCTTCGAGGTGCTTTTCGGCTCGAAGGGGCCGGCCAAACGAACCACTTACTACCAGTACGACGGCCGCTCCGGTTCGCTGGCCGACGTTCGAAAACGGCCGTTCCAGTGGGTCGAGCTTCCCCTGGGCAAGCTTTCCGGCGGAAAGGAGATCATTCTCTACGGCAAGGGACGCGAGCAGGTCGCGTTCCTGGCCGGAGTGCGCGTTACCGGCAAATCGACCGGCCAACTGAAGGTCAAGTCAACTCGGATCGCGGTGATTTCGTCGACTACCCAACATGCGGCCGCCTGGGCGGACCTGCCCGGGTTCGAGATCAGCGGCGAGACGCGAAGCCTTTGGGATCCCTCGCCGCAAAAGCCCGACTGGAAGCGGGCCGAGCGCTCGTCGCAGTACGCCGGAATTGCGCTGAGCAAAGTCCAACGTTGGCTGCGGCAGTGCTGTCTTCCGGTCCGCGACGAGCGGTCGGGCCTGTTCCGGCCCACGGGCCCGCAGTGGAACTACCGCGACACGGCCGCCGATTGCTATCCATTTTACGTCTGGGCGGCCTTCTTCACCGACCAGGAGGTGCTCCGGACCGTGATGGTCGAGACACTCCAGGCCGAGCAGCGGCTCTGCAACCACGTGGACCGGCTGCCGGTTCGCTACGACATGGACCGTGGCGAGAAGATCGTTACCGACTTCGACACGATGATCTTCGGTGCCAGCGAATACGCCAAGGACGGCCTGGTGCCGATCGTCGAGATCACCGGCAGGGACTCTCCGTGGTGCGAGCGTCTGCGGGGCCTCGTCGATGACATCTTCAAACACGCCCGCCACGACACGCCCTACGGCAAAATCCCGTCGACAAACATTGAAGTCAACGGCGAGCTGCTGCAAATCCTTCCCCGGCTGTATTGCATGACCGGCGACCAAAAGTATCTCGATTGGGCCCACCGGCTGGCCGACCACTACCTCCTGCCCGGCAAGTTCGTCCCTTCGCGCCTGTCCGACCACGGCTGTGAGATCATCGGCGGCTTGGGCCTGCTGCTGGCGGTCGACTCGAAGGCCTGTCCGGAAAAGTGCCGACAGTACAAGCCGCAGATGGAATACCTGTTCGACGAAATCCTCCGGCGAGGCACCAATTCCGACGGCGTGATCATCAGGTCGCTTCAGCCCACGCCGGGACCGCACGACAACCTCACGATCGGCGACGGCTGGGGATACGATTTCGTCGGTTTCCTCGACTATGACCTGGCCCTGGGCACCGAGCGCTACTACGACGCAATCCGTCGGCCGCTGACGAATCTGCTCAAGCCCCGCTACAAGGAGTTCAACTGGGACCACGGCTCGCGAGATAACGTGGCCGACTCGGTCGAGGGCGGGTTGTATCTGCTGCGCCGATTCCCCACGCCCGAAGGTTTCGTCTGGGCCGACCGTGAGATCGCCACGCTGCTGGTCGACCACTCGGACGCGAACCGGCTTTGGGGCGTGCACAAGCTCGAAGCCAACACGGTCCGCACGGTGCTGATCCATACGATGCTGCACACCCGCAACACGATCGCCCGGCCCTGGCGCCAGGGCCTGCAATTGGGTGCGGCGCCGTCGGGCGACGGGATTTGCGTGTTCATGAAATCCAATCAGCCGTACGAAGGCCGGCTTCAGTTCGACGTTCCGCGCCACCGCATCACCATGGGCTTCACGCAGGACTGGCCGCGGATGAACGCCGTGCCCGAGTGGTTTACCGTCGAACCGGACCAGGAGCACCAGTATACGGTTCAGAACGTGGACGCCGGATCGACCAGCGTTTTCACAGGCAAGTCTCTCAGTGAAGGTTTGCCCGTCCGCCTCGATCCGGGCAAGCCGCTTCGACTGGTCGTTCGCCCTCGAGCACGACGCAGCCCCCGTTAGGACTCGTATGGGAATTACTTGCGTATAGTAGCCATCTCGCTCCGCGAGATGTAGCCCGAAACAGTCCGGGTTTTCGATGGCTACTGTACGCACCGAATTCGGAAAGTAATTCCCATACGAGTCCTTCGCCACCGGCCGTGAACCCTTGCCGGCGCCGCATGCCCGATATATACTGGCGATCGAGTAACACTTGCCGAGGGTCAGCGACAGGAGCAACCAACATGAAGCCCGCCAAAGTGATTCTCGTCCTGGCGATTCTTGCCCTTTTTCCGGGAACTCGGATTGCGATCCATGCGCAGACGCCTTCGCGGTAAAACCTTCCGTCGATTGCCTTAACGCAGAGGACTAGCCATAATACAGATGCACGCAGATCTCGATGTGTGAGATTTCCACGAAACCCGAGTCCGAGGAGCCGTATCATGAACCACTCATTTCGACGTTATCGCACCGCCGGCACGTTGCTGATTCTGGCCGTTTGGATCTCGCCGGGCTCATCTCTGCCGGCAGCCGATTGGCCTTGTTTTCGCGGGCCAACCCGTGCAGGAATCAGCAGCGACGCCGAGATCCCCACCCGGTGGAGTGACGACGATAACCTGAAATGGAAACTGGAATTGCCCGGAAAGGGCTTCTCCAGCCCGATCGTCGTCGGGGACTACATCTTCGTCACCTGCTATTCTCAAGCCGATGGTGATCTGGCGAACCTCGAGCGTCGTCTCCTGTGTGTTCAGCGTGACGACGGCAAAGTCGCCTGGGAAAAGGTGGTACCGCCCGCCGCTGCCGAGCGTCGCGGGCCGTCATTTGGCGCGAGTCACGGTTACGCATCGCATACGCCCGTCAGCGACGGCGAGCGGGTTTACGTTTTGTTCGGCAACACGGGCGTATTGGCTTTCGACATGAAAGGGGAAAAGCTCTGGCAGAAGAGTGTCGGCGCGGAGAATGCCGCCATGTTCGGCTCCGCCTCCAGCCCGATCCTGTACGGGGACCGTCTGATCATTACGGCCGGCGCCGAGAGCGCGTCGATCCTCGCGCTCGACAAGAAAACAGGTGAGGAGCTTTGGAAAGAAGACGCCGCGAGCTTGTCGAGATCTTACTGCACTCCCGTGATTGCGAAGAATCGAGCGGGCGAAGATGAGTTGCTGATCTCCGTTCCCTACGAAGTGTGGAGCATGAATCCCGCCTCGGGCGAACTCAATTGGTACGCCGAAACCAAGGTGGATATGAACGCCGTGCCCAGCCCGATCATCCAGGACGGGATCTGCTACGTGATCGGCGGCCGAAGCGGCGGGCGGGCCGCCATTCGCCTCGGCGGCAAAGACGACGTGACGGAAACCAACGTCCTGTGGTCAACCACCGTGGGCTCGTATGTTTCGTCGCCCGTGCCGTACCAAGGTCACCTCTACTGGTTCAACGATCGCGGCATCGCCATCTGCGTCGACGCCAAGACCGGCGAAGAGATCGCCAAGAAGCGTCTCGGCGGTCAGTTCTACGCCTCGGCGGTGTTGGTCAAGGACAAGCTCTATGCGGTCAGCCGCTTCGACGGAACCTACGTGTTGGAGGCAACGCCGGAACTCACGCAGGTGGCCCACAACCGGCTCTCCGACAAAAGCGACTTCAGCGGCAGCCCTGCCGTAAGCGATGGACAACTAATCCTGCGATCGGATAAGTACTTGTACTGCATCGAGGCCAAGTAACATGGCCCGCATTTGGGGTCAGGCATTATACAGAGAGAAGCAGCCTGCCTTTACAGGTTTATGCAAGCTGTATAATCATTGTTCGGCAGGGAGAACATGATGGAATGGCAGACCCCTGATGACGTGATGCGCAGCCACCTGGAAAGCGGGGAACGGCTGCTATGGTCTGGCCAGCCCATCCAAGGCCTGAAACTGCACTCGCACGACTTCTACCTTATTCCGTTCAGCCTCCTATGGTGCGGGTTCGCCATATTCTGGGAGATCATGGCGCTCGGCTTCTTGTTCGTCAATGGCGAAGGTGAGCCGCCTCCTGTAGCCATACAGATCATCTTCCCCCTGTTTGGATTGCCCTTTGTGATCGTAGGGCTCTACTTGGTGTTTGGCCGCTTCTTCGTGGACGCCAGGCAAAGGGCGCGCACATTTTACGGCGTCACTGATAACCGGCTGATCATCGTTAGTGGACTATTCTCCCGAAAGGTCAAGAGCCTCAACCTCCGCACACTCTCTGACCTATCAATGGTGCAGAAGATAAATGGGACAGGTAGCATCACTTTTGGCCCCACCCACCCACTGGCTGCATGTTTCGGTGGGACCGCTTGGCCAGGGGCGGGCATGTACGGCTCGCCGTGCTTCGACCTCCTCCCAAACGTGGCTGAGGTGTACAAGATTATCCGCGACGCCCAGAAGGTGAGTGACCACTTCACCAAAACGCTCCACACCGAAAAGATCCCCGCGGAGAGCCGCACATACTTCTTCGACGTCAAGGAGAGTCGCGACGGCACACGATATCTTTGCGTCACCGAGACCCGCTCAACCGGCTCGGAGCACGAGCGCCATCGCGTGATGGTGTTTCAAGAACACATGGAAGCGTTCCACGAGGCGTACCTCAAAGCTGCTGAACGCTTCGACCTAAAACCAAGAGCCTATCGCGTGGATAAGATTCGCGAGGAACACGCACACGCCTACAAACAATGGACGCCCGAAGAAGACAAACACCTGGCCGACAAATACAATCAAGGGATTGAAATCAACGAATTGGCAAACATGTTTCAACGGCAACCAGGCGCTATCCGCAGTCGGTTGTCCAAACTGGGGTTAATTCCATTGCATTCCGAAAAGGAAAAAGACCGCTGAGAGCAACCAACATTGAGGACGTTTCCTGAATCCTGGAGCCTCATGGCATATCGTCCTTTGCGGAAGTTTTTGCCAAAACGGTCCACCTTGCCACCAAGAGAGCGGATTCGTTGAGCGATATGCTGAAGCCTAGGTGGAAACGATCTGAAGCCGGAGTCAGGCACCGAGGAGGCTGATTATGGAAGGGGTTCGACGCCGGCTGATGGGGCTCTGCCTGCCGCCGCTGGTGCTCTGTGCGCTGGACGGTGTGCTGACGGCATTGGGGCAGTCCGGCGTGTACTGGGCCGGCGATTACGCGCGTGTGAATGAGGCCTCCCCAGCTTTCAATCACCTTTTGCAGATCCACCCTGCGGCCTACGCCGTAGGGATCCTTGCGTGGGCGGCAGTGTTCGTTGGCATCATCCTCCTGTTGCCGGACACGCTCGCCCTGATCGTAAGCATCGCCGTGACGTTCGGGCATACGGTCGGTGCGGCTACCTGGCTATAATGCGACTTACGTCCTGCCGCATCAGGCTAAAACAACGCCTATTGTGAAACAAGGAGTCAATGCATGAGGTCTTTGCTTCTCAGCAATCCCCAGATGCGGTCGCTGTCGGCTGCACTCGTTTTGCTGCTGGCCGCGGCAGTCGCCGACGCGTACGAACCAACATCGCGTTATGAACTCGAGGACATCGAAGGTTGGCAGGTCTACGTCCACCGAGACCTGTTGCCGGGCGGCAAGCATCGCGAGGTCGGCGCGCCGGCCCTGAGGCAATTGAAATACGGTTTGGCCAAGACGAGGCAGATGGTCGCCGACGGCCCGCTCGAAAAACTGCAGGCGGTAAGGATCTGGCTCGAGGTCGACTCGACCAACGGCAAGCACGGCCGCACTTCCGCTTACCAATACCATCCCGATCTCGACTGGCTGGAGGAGATGGACTTTCACCCCAAAAAGCAGAAGTGCGTGGAGTTCGGCAGCGCCGCCGGGCTCGCCAAGCGGTCCGATTTCAAAACGGTCCAGGTCACGATGCACGAACTGGCCCACGCGTATCACGATCAGATTCTCGCCTTCGACCACCCCGACGTGCTGGCGGCCCACCAGCGGGCTCGCGAGGACGGGAAGTATCCGCCCAAAGACTGGGTCGTGCGGGCCAACCACAAGGAGTTTTTCGCCGGCCTGACTACTCGCTATTTCGAATCCGAGGAAAGACGCAAGGAAATCGTTCAGCGCGATCCCGTCTTTGCGAAAGAACTTCAGCAGTACTGGGGCAAACCCAAGGCCCTGTTCGACACACCGCTGGACGATGTGAAGCACGACGTCCCCAACCAGCCGGATGTCAACAACGACCTCTGCGAATAATCACCGAGTGGTCATGTACTACGTTGACCGTGGATCGTGCGGTGGCCGCCGAGCGGGCCAAGGTTTGGCCGAACATGCCGTATGCGCTTGGACAGGCGTATCGAAGGATGAACCGGAACCTTGTCCCCAAGTCCTCATTCAGAATCGCGAACTAGATCGCTTGCCATCGCCGTCTCAGACGCCTCCCACAATCCCAGGGCCGAATAGGACAGATACGCAAACGGCGGAAACGTGGTTCGCTTCTACGTTTCGCTTTCGCCAAACAGCCGGTTGCGCAAGGCCGCCACTTTGCGTGCTTGCGGGCGCATCGCGGCGGGCAGCCCGCCCGGATCGAGCCATTTCGGCTCCGTAAACACCTGGGCCGGGTGGGGGATTTGGCGGCTGCGCGCCAGTTGCCGCAGCAGTCCTCGGGCAGTGCGATCCAAACCGTGGATTTGGCAAAGGCCGCTGAACAGGGCTCCGTGACTGTAGTGACGCCGCCGATTTAGTATGCGGGAGCCGAAATAGATGGCCAGACACACGCCGGCAATCACCACAGCGGCGATCATCAAATAGGCGATCGCCTGGCCGGCATCCGCCCCGCCGCGATGGCGGCCGGCGGCCCAGAGGTTCCTGACGCCGAAGAGCACCGGTTGGGCGAACAGCGCGCTAGACAGGATAGGCCAACTCATCAGGTTACTTCCTCCGGTAGCTGGCTCGGTGGTTCGAGCGATTCCAAATCATGTGCTTCTGCCTCTTGTGGTTCTTCTTCCGCCTGCTGCACGTCCTGCTTCAACGAACGGCTGATCTGCTCGAGGCTCTTTTCGGCGGCCTCCTTGACGACGAAGCTACTATCCAGCAGGGCGTCGCGCAACGCTTCCCAACTGGGCATCGATTTGCAATCGGCCAGCGATTTGGCCGCCGCTGCCCGCACCATGTGATCGTCGTCGGTTAGCAGCCTGACGACGGTCTCCTCCATCTCCTGGACCAACCCCATCGCGGCGGCGGCCTTCACCGCCCGGCGGCGGCGAACCGGCGAGAGGACGTTCATTTCGGCGGCGATCTTGTCGACAACTTTCGGGTCGATTTTTCTGACTAGGTGACCGGCCAGCGGCTGGAATGCCTCGGGCATGCTATCGAAGTTGGGCAGGAACTGGCGGAGCGTGAATTCGGGCAAGGCCTTGCGCAGCGCGGCTTGGACTTCCTCGGGCGGATTGTCGACCATGCGGATCAACAGCGAGAACGCGCCGGGGATTTGTCGCTGCCGCAGTTGCACGATCAGCGCGGCGCGGACCTGCGGGTCTTCGTCGTTCAGCGCCCGCACAACAAGGACCGAGGCCTGGGGGTCCTCGAACTGCTCCATCGCCCCGGCGGCCGCCCGGCGCCCGGCCGGCCGACCCTCCAACAGCAGATACCCGAGCACCTCCAAGACCTCCGATCGATCCATCGACGAGGCCATCAAGAAGTGGACCGCGTCCTGTTGGGCTTCATCGCTGAGTTCGTCGAACACCTCGTGACCCGGCTTGGCCCAGGCGATCGACTCGAACCGTTTCAAGGTGGCGTCAACCGTCTTTGAAGGCCTGGGGCCGACGCTCCGCAGCAAATGATCGACGAACTTCGCGTCGCAGCGCTGGGTGAGCACCTCGGCCACCACGTGCGGCATCTGCGGATCCTCGAGGAAACCCAGCAACAGGCGGATCACCCCTCCCCGCTCACTGTTGGAGAGCACGTCGATGATCGGCCGGTGCCCGGCGTCGCTAGGCCTTTGCAGAAGCTGCCGAAGCGTGATGTTCTTCTGTTTGGCAATCAGCAGAAACGCCTCGACGACTTCGATCCGCTGGTGCCGGTGGAACTTGCGGGTCGCATCTTCCAAGCCGGACGTGATCCGGTCCCGAACGACGCCCTGCTGTTTCCGCTTCGGCTCGTCCGACGTGCCGCTGAGTTCGGCGTAGAACAGCTCGGCCAGCTTCAGGATCGTTCGGGCGATGGTCTCCGTGTGCGAATTCTCGGAGTCGACCAGGACCGAAACCAGCGTGGGCAGCGATTCGTAGAGGCGGAAAGCGACGATGGCGTTGCAGGCCGACTCGCACGCTTTCTGGCTTGGGTCCTGCAACGCCTCGGTCACTGCGCCGGCCAAACGTTCCGGACGGTCGTTGATGATTTCGCGCGACCGCTCGTCCATCTTCGACAGACGCCGAAACACCTGGCGATGACCCTCGGGGCTGCGGCGATCCAATACGGCCCGCAGGGAATTGTATTGAGTCGACTTGTACGGACATTCCAGTCCGGCGACCAGCACGTCCACGGCCGCTTCGTTTTCCGTCTTCGCCAGGAATTGAAAAGTTGCCGCTAGGCCTGTACTCATGATTCACGCCACCGGTTAGACCTGTCAAATACACTATACCCGTAAACCTTAGGTTACACTTTCGCATCGTGCCGCCGGCTTGGGTGATGGTTTTTCGGAATCGGCCGATTGCTGGATACCGACCCGTCTGAGGTGGGGGGGCCGGAAATCCGCGACGCACCAGGTATGGGGCATGCGGACTGCGGATGAGGCTACGTGGTCTGGCTAGTTGACGTTCTGCAGAAAATGGAACGTTGCCAAATCTTTGTGAAGTTTCTCACGACCTTGACCATCAGTAATACCACCATGTGGGGTTCAGGATTTCGCTTCAGAGCCTTACCCCGAAGTCCTCAACCCTGAGCCCTGCCCGGGTTGCGGCTCGGCCGCGATATACTAAGGCATACCTGCGACGCCGTTTACGCGTCGCCGGCGTCGCGTTCGAGCAGATCGTCGTCGTATTGTTGTTCCAACTGGTGGACTTTTTCTGCAAGCTCTTCGTTCTCTTCAACGGCGCCGGAGACCTGCAATTCCCAGGCGGTGCTGGCGGTGCGGAGCGAATCGAGGTCTAGCGACAGTTTGAGGATTTTCGCCAACCGGCGGGTGACCGCTTCGATGCTCATCGGATTGGTGCCCTGCAGGTAGCCGGGGATCTCGGCGACCAGCGACACCATCTCCAGCCCGGCCGGTGTGGCCTGCGTCATCAGGTAACTGGTGAACGAGCCGGGGCCTTGATAACCGCTGCGGCGAACCCCGTAGGGTTCCATTTCCTGCAGCAACGAGGCGTCGGAGGACGTCACGTACAGGCGTGGCTGGCGGGTGTGCGGCACCGCCCCGCCAAATGAACCCACGAACAGAATGCGGCCCACCCCCACCTCGCGCGCCAGCCGAACCACGCAATCGCCGAACGTCCGCCAGCGCAAATGCGGCTCCTTGCCGAGGAACAGCACCAGCCCGGCCGGCTCGTGGGCGTAGAAGGTGTTGCTGGGCATGTCGACGGTCTTCATCAGGCCGTCTTCGATCTCGATGTGCGGGCGGAACAGGGAGGTTACTTCCATCGAGCCGGGAAAGTTATAGATGTAAAACGGCTCGGGATCGATCTCCGCGAAAGGTTCCGCGCCCAGCAGATCCACCAGGCGGCTGACCGTGCCGGTCGACACGTCGCCGCCGTCCATCCAACCGCCGAAGGCCAGCACCAGCGTGGCCCCCGGCATGGCAGGGCAACGGCGGATCCGCAAGGCGTCGTGCTGGCCTTCGATCATATCCATCATATCCGGATTATATCGGAAGTGCACTGCCACGCAAAGGGCGTCCTTGCATTGCCGGGCCGGGGGGCCGATAATGAAGGTTTGCCGAAATGTAACCGTTCGGGGGATTCGACCGATGAAGAGCCGAGTACTACTCCTGCTGGGACTCGCGGCGGTTCTTTCCCTGGCCGTCACCGCCCCGGCGCAGCAGAAGGTCCTCTACGAGAAAGAGTCGCCCTACAGTACGATCGTGGTCACCGAAGATGCCCAAGGACTGCGCACCTTGTGGTTCGAGAAGGGCGGGGCCCGGCAGAGCGTGGTCAAGCCCTCGGACCCGGACCACCTGGAACTGCCGTACACCCGGGCCATGCCCGTGGGGCTGGCGTTTGTCGAGAGACCAAAGCGCGTGCTGATCATCGGACTGGGCGGCGGTACGATCCCCAGCTTCCTTCGCAAGCATTATCCGCAGGCCACGATCGACGTGGTCGACATCGACCCGGACGTGGTCGACGTGGCCCGAAAGTTCTTCGCCTTCCGCGAGGATTCCGCCATGCACGCCTACGTCGACGACGGACGGCGGTTCATCGAGCAGTGCCGCGATCCCTACGACATGATCTTCCTCGACGCCTTCGGCTCCGAAAACATCCCCTATCATTTGGCCACCCGCGAGTTCCTCCAGGCCGTGCGCCGCGCGCTGAACGACCGGGGCGTCGCGGTCGGCAACATCTGGAGCCGCGGCTCGAATCCGCTCTACGACAGCATGATCCGAACCTACCAGGAGGTCTTCGACGAGTTGTACGTCCTGGACGTCCGCGGCGCGGGCAACAAGATCCTGCTGGCGCTGCCGCAGAAGCGGCGGATCACGCGAGACGACCTGGCGCGACGGGCCGAAATCATCTCCAAGCAGAAGCAGTTCCGCTTCGACATGGGAGAGCTCGTCAGGTACGGCTACCGCCGCCCGAAGAAGAACGACCCGCGTGGCCACGTCCTCAGAGACAAGTAGCACCAGCCGCCCTAAGGACTCGGAGGATTCCATGGGATCGAGAACCGACGGCAGCAGGATCGGCTTGATCCTGGGGACGTTGTTGTTGCTTGGCGCAGGTGAGTGCCCGGTGTGCTGGGCGGCCGAATCGGTTGCCGACTGGCCCACCTATGGCGGCAACGCTCGGCGCAGCGGCGTGACCGAGGGGCGGTTGACGTTGCCGCTGGTTCCGAGTTGGGTCTATCGGACCCCGGCTCCGCGGCCGGCGTGGCCAGCTCCCGCCCGGAGCGACCTCTTCCATCAAAAGCACGACCTCTCGCCCTCGGTTACGTTCGACCGCGTATCGCACGTGGCGGTGGCCGACGGGGCGGTCTACTTCGGCTCGTCGGCCGACGACAAGCTCACGTGTCTTCAGGCCCAGACCGGCAAGCTGCGGTGGTCGTTCTTCACCGAAGGGCCCGTGAGGCTTGCCCCGACGGTGGCCGGCAAGCGGGTCTACGTCGGTTCGGACGACGGGCGGGTCTATTGTCTGGCCGCCGACCGGGGCCAGTTGTTGTGGACGTATTGCCCCGGCGGCCACGATTCCCGAATCCCGGGCAACGGGCGGCTGATCTCCCGGTGGCCGGTCCGCGGCGGCCTGGTCGTCGACGCCGGGACCGTCTACGTGGCCGCCGGGCTGTTCCCTTCCTACGGCGTCTACTTGTGCGCCGTCGACGCCCTCGACGGCGCCGAGCGTTGGAAACGGAAGCTTCAGGGCATCTCGCCCCAAGGCCACATCCTGGCCTCCGAAAGCCGGCTCTACGTCCCCTCCGGACGAAACAGCCCCGCCATGTTCGACCGCCGCGACGGCGCGGCGTTGGGCAGTTTCGCCGACCGGGGCGGCAGCTACGCCCTGCTGACCGACGACGCGCTGGTGTACCGCGAGGAACGAGAGGACCGGCTCGGCGTGAGCGATCGAAGCACGCGGCAGCGGGTGGTGACCTTTTCCGGTTCGCACCTGGTGGTCCACCGCCAGCGAGCGTACGTACACTCCACAGATCAATTGGCCGCCGTAGATTACCCGAAATACCTCGAACAGGCCCGCTTGCGAAACCGGGCCATGGCTGAAAAGAAGCAGCTTCAAAAACAGAAGAAACCGACCGTCGAAGTGGACCGGAGACTGGAGGTGATCGGCCGTGCCATGGACGCCTGTTGGGGATGGAAGCAGCCCTGCGATTGCCCCTGTGCACTGATCCTCGCCGGCGACACGCTGTTTGCCGGGGGCCAGCAGAAGGTCGCCGCTTTCAGCACCGCCGACGGAAAGCTGCTCTGGGAGGGCGCGGTTTCCGGCAAGGCGTACGGACTGGCCGCCGCCGAGGGCCGGTTGTTCGTCAGCACCGATCGGGGCTGCATCCACTGTTTCGCCCAGGAGAAGAAATGATGCCATCCCCGTTTTCTTTGCCCCTGCTGTCTTTCAGCAGGCTACTCGTGACCGCGATGATCCTGTCGCTGCTCTGGGGCCCTGAAACCTGCGCGGCGGAGCCGTCCCCAGGGTCGCCATGGCGAGTGGTTCTCGGGCCGCTGGTCCGACACCACGCCCCGGATCGGGTAATCGTTCATTTTGAAACCAGCCACCCCTTCCCCTCGGTCTTGGAGTACGGCGCCGAAGGCGTCGCCGCCGGACGGACCGAGGTCGCCGAAAGCAACAAGCCGACTTATGCCGTGGTGCTCGAAGACCTGAAGCCGGGACAAGAGTACTGGCTGAAGATCAAGGCCCGCGATGAGGAAGCCCCCGAACGAGTCCTGGCCGACTGCCGGTTCGATACCTCTTGCGATCTGCGGCCGCTCGATGCAGCCGAGGCGCCCTCTCCTTATCCCCGCGACGAACTGACCGCGATCTGCGCCAAGGCTGCCCGGCAGATCGTCGACGACTCGGGTGTCGACCGCGGGTATTGCCTGGTGCTCGGCTGCGGCGAGGGGCGGCTGGCGCTTGAATTGGCCAGGCTGAGCGACCTGCAGATTGTCGGTGTGGAAGAGGACCCGGCCAAGGTCCATGCGGCCAGAAAGTTCCTCGACGCGGCGGGCGTCTACGGGGTGCGCGTCGTGGTGCACCATGCGAAGTTGGACAAGCTGCCCTACGCCGATCATCTGGCCAATCTGGTGGTCTGCGAGCGGACGCTGCACACCGGGGAACTCCCGCCCTCGATGGCCGAGGTTTGCCGCGTCCTGCGACCCTGCGGAGGCGTGGCCTGGCTCGGGCAGATGGATAGCGGGGAAAAACAAGGCGGCCGGCTGACGTTGACCACGCTGGAGACCTGGCTCGAATCGTCGCCGCTGGCGGGCTGGACGATCGAGCGCCGCGGCGGACTTCGGGCCGTGCTGCGACGCGGACCGCTGCCGGGGGCCGGTCGGTGGACCCATCAATACGCCGACGCCGAAAACTCGGCGTGCAGCAACGACCGGTTGCGAGCGCCGCTCGAGATTCAATGGTTCGGCCGCCCGGGACCGCGGCTGATCGTCGACCGTCACAATCGCTCGATGGCGCCGCTGATGACGGACGGTCGCTTGTTCGTGATCGGCAACGACCGGATCAAGGCCGTCGACGCCTACAACGGCGCGCCGCTTTGGGACTGGACCGTGCCGCACTCCCGCCGCACCGCCGTCACGCGAAACTGTGGCCAGGCCGTCGCCACCGAGGACACGCTGTACGTCGTCGCGCACGACAAGTGCCTTGCGTTGGATGCGGCCACCGGACGCCTCGTGCGGACGTTTGCCGTGCCGCAGCCCGAGGCCGGCCAACCGAGCCATTGGGGATACGTGGCCGTCGTGGGCGAGTTGCTCTTCGGCACCGCGTCGCCCCCGGGGGCATCCTTTGACGGCCTTTCCGAAGATTCCTGGAAACCGGGCTACCTGGACAATCAACCGACGGTCACCGGCAATCGGCTGTTCTGCATGGACCGGCATACCGGAGAGCTGCTCTGGACGCACCACGACCCGGAAGGCATCGCGATTGCCCACACGGCGATTGCGATCGGCGCCGGGCGGGTCTTCTTTATAGGAAGCCTCGAAAGCCGCCGGCGACCGGCCGTTGTCCGAGGCGCCGGAAGGCTCCCGCTTCAGGTGCTGCTGGCCCAAGGAACCGGCCGGCTGGTCGCGCTGGATCAGCGAACCGGCAAGGTCGTCTGGCGGCGGGCGGTCGATCTGTCGATGTTGCGGCACGCCGTCTATCTGAGCCTTGCCCGCCATACGGTGCTGATCACCGGCAGCTTCAACCAGGACGGCCATCCTCGCTACGAACTGACGGCGCTAAACGCGGCCGACGGCTCGCACATGTGGTCCACTCATTACGTCCGGACCGACAAGGCAACCGGCGGCGATCATGGCGAACAGGAGCAGCATCCGGTCATCGTCGGCGGTGTGATCTATACCCGGCCTCGCGCGTTCGATCTGGCGACCGGCCAACGGCTGCCGTTTGATCTGGCCGACGGCGGTTGCGGGACGATCTCCGCTTCGGCCGGCTATATTTTCGGCCGCCGCCGCAATCCCCACCTGTATGAAATCACCGCCGGCGGCCGCAGTACGCCGATCACCACGGTAACTCGTCCGGGCTGCTGGATCAACATCATCGCGGCTGGCGGCCTGCTATTGATCCCCGAGGGCAGCTCCGGCTGTAGCTGCGCCTTTCCGGTACAAACCTCAATGGCCTTGGCCCCACAAGCGCCTTCGACGGTAGGGCAGGGCTTGCCCTGACAGTCGGAAGCACGTGGTAACGAAACCCGTCAGGGCGAGCCCTGACCTACTTGGCTATATCGTCAGGTACATCTGGCAGAAGCATCCGCCGAGGGAAGTCTGGAGAGATGGGCGAGACGACCCCCTGAACAGGACCGATTTCGGGCGTTTTGTGGATTCTTGGCGATGAATCGTTGACGTAAATCAGAACGTCCGTATACTCAGCCGCGGGCCATGGCGCCCAGCCGTCCCGTTGTTGCTGAAACATCGAAAGGGAGCACGATGAACGGATCTTGCCGTCGGCCGGTGGTGGTGGCGTGGTTTTTGTTGGCGATGGTGTCGCTGCACGTCTCGCTTTGCGGGCCCCCGGCCACCGCGGCCATCTACCGCTGGGACAACGGGGCGCTGATTACGGACAAGTACGCCGAGCCATACGCGGGTCTTGCCGACATGGACCTCAGCTATGCGGACCTCGTGGATGCCCAAAACGTGAGCGAGGGTCTCGATACTTGCGAAACTCGCCTTTGACGTAAGTCGAGTCGGACTCGACTTGCGTCGATGGACTTTTCCCTAAGTCGCGATGCGCGCTCGGACGCGATTTGACGTTTG